>Ga0164292_10000231_pt1 | contig 40518 bp, 37 predicted proteins | sample GEODES117metaG_FD_111486 | JGI IMG/M metagenome (GOLD analysis project Ga0164292, IMG submission 111486) | Eutrophic lake water microbial communities from Lake Mendota, Wisconsin, USA - GEODES117 metaG | ecosystem: Environmental > Aquatic > Freshwater > Lake | place: USA: Lake Mendota...
CAGGCCCTGCACCAGGTAGGCCCCGCGGTTCCAGCTCGCGTCCTGGCGGGCATCGGCCTGTTGCACGCCGGGGCGGAAGTACAGCGCCCGCCAGACCCCCAGCGCCCATTGGGTGCTGACCGGCCAGCGCAGTTCATGCGGGCGGTTGGCCTGGGCGACCGGCGGCAGGCTTTGCATGAAGGCCCAGAGCGCATCGGCATCCGCGCGGGTGACCCGGGTGTAGTGGGTGTAGGGGAAGGCCGGGTACAGCATGCGGCCATCGCGCGAGCGGCCATGGTGAAGTGCGCGCCAGAAGTCGCCCGCCTGCCAGCCGCCCAGGCCCGTGGGGTCGGGCGTGAGGTTGCCCGCATAGACCACGCCAAAGGGCGTTTCGATACCGCGTCCGCCGGCCCAGGGCGCACCGCCCGGGGCGGTGTGACAGGCCTGGCAGTTGCCGGCACGGGCGAGGTAGCGGCCTCGGGTCACGCCATCGTCGGCGGCACTTGCAGGGAGTCCACTGGTGGTGGACACCGCCGCATTCGAAGCCGCCGCAGCCGTAGCAGGCGCATCTGACCTTGGGTCCGCAGCTGCTTCGCTCCCGTGTTCGCTGCGCCAGAAGCCCACCCCCAAGGCTGCGGCCGCAATCACAAGGCCCGCCAGACCCGCTAGGCCCACCAGCCTGCCAGCCTGCAGGCGAGAGGTCCAAGTGCCAAGCCTGGGCCTGCGCCAGGCCCCGCCCCGCTGCGATCCAGACGCGGGGGAGGATGGTCCCGACTCCGGCGATTGACCCGAGAAAGCAGAGGATTCGGGCGACCCGGAGGGGTCGGTGGGCGAGTTCATCGCGTCATGGCTCCGGCCGGCAGGATGGCGCTGCCGCAGGCCATAGACGGCGGTATGGGGAGCCGTGCCACCGGGTGCGGGTCGGCCGGCAGTGGCTGCGCCGCCAGCCAGTTGGCGACTGCATTCAGGTCCTCGGGCGTGAGCGTGCGCGCCACTTGCGCCATGCAGTCTGGCGCATGGGCGCGGCGCTGGCCGCTGCGCCAGGCGCCCAGCTGCGCGTTGAGGTAGTCGCGCGGCAGGCCCAGCAGTCCCGGCGTGTTGGGTTGCACGCCGGTCAGGCGCGTGCCGTGGCAGGCGACGCAGGCCGGAAGCTTGTGGCTGGGGTCACCCTGCAGCGCCAGCAGGCGCCCGCGCTCGAGCACTGCGGGCGTTGCCGTCACCCGGGCTGGCGGTGGGTAGGGCAGGTCCAGGCTGGCGAAGTGCCCGGCGATCTCGGAGAGATAGGCGTCGGACAAGGGTTCGAGCAGCCGGGTCATCAGCCCGTAATGGCGGCGACCCTCGCGAAAATGCAGCAGCTGGTTGTACAGGTAGCCCGCCGGCTTGCCGGCGATGCGCGGGTAGTAGCCGTCGGCGGCGGCGCGGCCCTCGGCGCCATGGCAGACGCTGCAGGCCAGGGTGCGCTGCGCCATGGTGTCCTCGAACTTCGCCGTGGCGCGGGCGGCTGAAGTGAGCAGCGACAGCAACAAGAGCAGGAGGAGGGCGGGCAGGCGCAGTGTCGTCATCAGTGCCCCGATCATGCCGCGTCAATCGGCGGCGCCAGCACCAGGTCGGATTCCGGGCAGGCCACGCAGGGCAGGATCCAGCCCTCGGCCTTTTCCTCGGCCAGCAGGCCGGGCCACTCAATTTGGTAGCGGACGCGACCGTCCACCAGCCTCACCATGCAGCTGCGACAGGTGCCGTTGCGGCAGGAACTGGCCAGCATGACGCCGGCGCGCAGGGCCGACGCCAGCAGCGTCACCCCCGCGGGGGCGTCAAAGGTGCAGCGATCCTCGTGCTCGTGCTCTTGCTCTTGCTCGAGGTCCCACTCGCGCTCCCGCTCGTGCGCCAAAGTGCCAGCGTCATGCTTGCCCGAGGCCTGCACGCGCACCCGGAACACCTCACCTGCACAGGCGTGGTCAGTCCAATTCATCGGCTGATGATAAGCAGCCGCCGACACCCTCGCGCGGCGGCGGCGGACGAGGCGCTCAGGCTTCAGGGCTCACCTTCCGCGTCATGTCTGCGCCTGCCTGGGTCCTTCTCTCGATGCTCGCATTCAGCATCCCGGTAGCGTTCGCTGCCGAGACCGCGTCCGAGCCTGACTTCGCCGGTGTGGCGGTCTCGGCCGAGGTGCGCCAGCTGGCACGCTGGGCACTGGCCAGCGGCGATGCCGCCGGGCGCCATCTGGTGCTGGTGGACAAGCGCCGGGCCCACGCTTATGTGCTCGACGCGCGTGGGCGCCTGCTGGGGCATTCGCCTGCCCTCCTCGGGCTGGCCCGGGGGGACGACACCGTGGCGGGCATTGGCGAGAGGCCGCTTTCCCAGGTGCGGCCGCGGGAGCGGACGACGCCGGCGGGACGCTTTCTGCCTGAGCCTGGCCGCAACATGGAAGGCGAGGATGTGGTCTGGGTCGACTACGACGCGGCCGTGTCCATGCACCGGGTGCGTGCCCGGGTGAAGGCCGAGCACCGGCTGCAGCGTCTGGCCTCGCCCACGGCGACGGACAACCGCATCTCCTTTGGCTGCATCAACCTGCCGCCGGCCTTCTATGAGCAGGTGCTGTTGCCCGCGGTGCAGGCGTCGGCGGTGGTCTACGTACTGCCCGAGGTGCGTCCGCTGGCCGATGTCTTCCCCGGACTGCGTCCGACAGGAGCTGCTGGCGGACGCCGACGTGGTGCCCCGATCGGACCCCTAGGCTAACCCGTAGCCGGTCCTGTGCTGGCCTTACTCGTCCCTTTCCCATCCTGCGTCTCGATCCTTCAAGGAGTCTCTGAATGAATACATCCCCCCTTCTTCGAACCCTGTTGACCTGTGCGGCCGGCGTGGCATTTGCCACCACGGCGGCAGCCCAGGGCGGCGTGACCACGTCGCCCACGACCGTGCCCTACGCCACCCAGCCCCAGCCTGCGGCCGGCCCCGGTATCAGCTCGGATACCCAGGGCGCAGGCAGCGACACTGGCGTGAGCGGCAACCCGGACACCGGCCGTATGGGCGCTGGCTCTAGCCCCTCTGGCGAAACCTCGGGTGCAGGTGCCAGCGACCCGGGCACCTACGGCAACACACCGTCCAATGCGCCCGGCGCAGCGGGCGCTGATACCGGTGCGGGCAACATGGGCGCCGGCGGGACCAATACCGACACCTCGGCAAGCGGCTCCGAGGGCGCAGCATCTGCCGGCGGCCGGCGCATGCGCGCGGACCGCAACTGAGTTGGTGCCTGCACCGGGGCGCGGGTCGCACCGGGCCACCCCGAGCTGCCCCGAGCTATGGGTTTGCACGGCCGGCAGCGGCCTGCGGCGGTCCTCTGTCGCATGGCCCGCACCGGGCAGGGCCCGTGCAAAGCTGGTAAGGTCGACCGAGTTCATCGGGCCTAGGAGGCCCTGAGAGAGTCCATGCGAATCGACCCACCGGCCCTGCAGGGGCTGGATTCCCGCCGCCTTCGTGCCATGGTGCGCGGCATCGAAAAAGAGAGCCTGCGTGTCACCCCTGAGGGTCTGCTGGCGGACACGCCTCACCCGCTGGCCTTGGGCGCGGCCCTCACCCACCCCCACATCACCACCGACTACAGCGAGGCGCAACTCGAGCTGATCACCGGTGTGCATGCCGAGCCCGAGGCTTGCCTGCGCGAACTGCAGGACATCCATCAGTTCACCTGCCAGGCGCTCGACGCCCAGGCGCGCGAGATGCTCTGGCCCGCCAGCATGCCCGCCCGCTTGCCCAAGGAAGACCATATTCCAATCGGCCGCTACGGCCGCTCCAACGTCGGCCAGGCCAAGAGCGTGTACCGGCTGGGCCTCGGCTGGCGCTATGGCCGGCGAATGCAGACGATCTCTGGCATTCACTACAACTGGTCAATGCCTGGTGTCGACAGCGCGCAGTACTTCGCCCAGATCCGCAACTTCCGGCGCCACGCCTTTTTGCTGCTGGTGCTGTTTGGTGCCTCGCCGGCGCTGGCCCGCGATTTCGTGGCTGGCCGCGCCCACGGCCTGCAGGAGCTCTCCGAAAGCACGCTTTATTTGCCCCACGCCACCTCGCTGCGCATGGGGCCGCTGGGCTACCAGAGCGAGGCCCAGGCCCGTCTGGCAGTGAGCTACAACGGGCTCGACGGCTACGCCGCCTCGCTGCAAGAGGCGCTGACCCAGCCCTACCCGGCCTACGAAGCGATCGGACTGCAGGGTCCGGACGGCAGCTGGCGGCAACTGGCCACCAGCTTGCTGCAGATCGAGAACGAGTTTTACGGCACCATCCGGCCCAAGCGCGGCATCTTCCCCGGCGAGCGACCACTGCACGCCCTGCGCGAGCGCGGCGTCGAGTATGTCGAGGTGCGCCTGATGGACCTCGACCCCTTCGAGCCGGTGGGCATCTCGGCGCAAACGATGCGCTTTCTGGACATCTTCCTGCTCTATTGCCTGCAGGCCGACAGCCCGCCCGACACGCCCCAGGAAATCGCCCGCATCGCGCGGAACCAGCAACTCGTGGCCGGGCGAGGTCGCGAGCCCGGGCTGATGCTGGAGGGGGCCGATGGCCCGGTGCCCTTGGCCGACTGGGCCAACGCCTTGCTGGCGGCCCTGGAGCCAGTGGCGCGCAGGCTCGATGAGGCGTTGGCCCCGCCCGCACCCTGGGCGGGCGCAGCGGCGCCTGGCAGCGGTGACTTGCCTTCGGGTAACGGACGCTCCGGCGAGCAATTCAGTGAGCAGCCCCACAAATCCGCACTGGCTGCAGCGCGGCAAGCCCTGGCAGAGCCCGAGCGGCTGCCCTCTGCGCGGGTCCTGGCCTGCATGGCGGCCGACCATGGCAACGATTTCATGGCCTTCGGGCTGGCCCAGGCCCGGCAGGTGCGGGCGGCGATTGTCGCGCTTCCGGCAGACCCGACGCTGCGCACCCGCTTCCAGGCCTTGTCGGCGCAGTCGCTGCGCGAACAGGCCCTGATCGAGGCTGCCGACACCTTGCCTTTCGAGGAATACCGACGCCAGTACACCGCGCCTGAGCGGCTGGGACTGGGGCGGCAGGCCATTGCTGCGGGTATCACCGCGGCCTGATCGACCGGGGTCGCGTTTCCGCCGCTGGCGCAATGCCTTTGGCTGAACGCCGCCGCTCCTGGCTGTATTTGCGGTGACCGCAGCGCCCGGGCATGCCAACTGCCCCGGAGAGGGCAGGCCGATCACCGCTGTCCCTGGCGCAACAGGCCAGGCAGGGACGCTGCGCTACAGTCGCGCGGTCTTGAATCGCAACCCGGACGCTGGTCCGGCTCTCAAGGAGGAATCATGTCCCTGGACTTCAGTGGCCGCGTGGCCATCGTCACTGGCGCCGGCGGCGGCTTGGGCCGCCAACATGCCCTGGCCCTGGCTGCGCGCGGCGCCAAAGTGGTGGTCAATGACCTCGGCGGCGCGCTCGACGGCACCGGCGGCTCGGGCAGCGCCGCGCAGAAGGTGGTGGATGAAATCCGCGCCTCAGGCGGTGAAGCGATCGCCAACGGCGCCTCGGTCACCGACTTCGAGGCGGTACAAGCGATGGTGCAGCAGACCATCGCCACCTGGGGCCGGCTCGACATTCTGGTGAGCAACGCCGGCATCCTGCGTGACAAGACTTTCGCCAAGATGGAGCTGGATGATTTTCGTGCGGTGCTCGACGTTCACCTCATGGGCGCGGTGCACCTGTGCAAAGCGGCCTGGCCGCAGATGGTGGGCCAGAAGTACGGCCGCATCGTGCTCACCACCTCGTCGAGCGGTCTGTACGGCAACTTCGGTCAGACCAACTATGGCGCGGCCAAGCTTGCCTTGGTCGGCCTCATGCAGACCCTGGCGCTTGAGGGCGCCAAGAGCGACATCCGGGTCAACTGCCTGGCCCCGACCGCCACCACCCGCATGACCGAGCACCTGTTCCCGGCCGACATGCTGAAGGACTTCGGCCCCGAGACGGTAGTGCCCGCCATGCTGGTGATGGCCCACCAGGACGCGCCCACCCGGACCACGCTGTGCGCCGGCGCAGGCGCCTTCGAGTCCGCCCACATCACCATGACCCGGGGTGTCTACATCGGTACCGGTGCTGACGCCGACGAACGCTTGGCCGCGCACCTGGCCGAAGTGACCGACCGCTCTGGCGATCAGGTGCCGGGATCGGGCAATGCCCAGGGCGAAAACGAGCTGAAACTGGCGCGCGCGGCGCGATGACTCCAGCCCGAAGGGGCTGTTCATGTGGCCCGCGCCCGAGCCGGCGCTCCAGGTGGCCCGCGCCCAAACCAGCGCTCCATGAAGAAGGCCCGCATCCGCGGGCCTTCGTTCTTTCACTTGCCCCAGGAGTCCTTGAGGCCGGTGGTCCGATTGAACACCAGGCGGCCCGGTGCATGGTCCTTGCGGTCGGCGACGAAGTAGCCGTGACGCTCGAACTGAAACTTCTGGTCTGGCGCAGACTGCGCGAGCGAGGGTTCCACCCAGGCCTGGGCCACTGACAGGCTGGCAGGGTTGATCTCCTCGAGGAAGTCGCGCTCGCCGGTATCCGGCTGAGGCACGCTGAAGAGGCGGTCGTACAGACGCACCTCGGCGGCCACCGCGTCCGACGCCCCCACCCAGGTGATCACCCCCTTGGCCTTGACACTGTCCGCCCCCGGTGTGCCACTCTTGGTATCGGGGATCAGCTGCGCGTGCACCGCGGTGACCTGGCCGGAGGCATCCTTGTCGCAACCGGTGCACTCGACCACATAGCCGTATTTGAGGCGCACCTTGTTGCCCGGGAATAGGCGGTTGTAGCCTTTGGGCGGCGTCTCCTCAAAGTCACCGCGCTCGATCCACAGCGACTTGCCGAAGGTCAATGCGCGCTGGCCCCGCTCGGGGTGATGTGGGTGTACCGGCGCCACGCAGGGCTCGAGGTGGCCCTCACCCATGACTGCGTCCCAGTTGTCAATGACGAGGCGGACCGGTTCGATCACCGCCATGGCCCGTCCGGCCTTGGCGTCGAGGTCGTCGCGCAGCGCGATCTCCAGCGTGCTGAAGTCGATCCAGCCATGCGCCTTGGTCACCCCGATGCGCTCGGCAAAGAGCTGCAGGCTCTCCGGCGTGTAGCCGCGGCGGCGCAGGCCAACCACCGTGGGCATGCGCGGGTCGTCCCAGCCGCTCACATGCTTTTCGTCGACCAGTTGCTTGAGCTTGCGCTTGCTGGTCACGACATAGGTGAGGTTCAGACGCGCGAACTCGTACTGGCGCGGCTGCGGCGTGTTGATCAGGCCGCCTTCGCGCAGGCGGTCGAGCAGCCAGTCGTAGAAGGGCCGCTGGTCCTCAAATTCGAGCGTGCAAATGCTGTGGGTGATGTTTTCCAGCGCGTCCTCAATCGGGTGCGCGAAGGTGTACATCGGGTAGATGCACCAGCGCGAGCCGGTGGCGTGGTGCTCGGCGTGCTTGATGCGATAGAGGGCCGGATCCCGCAGGTTGATATTGGGGCTGGCCATGTCGATCTTGGCGCGCAGCACCGCAGCGCCGTCGACCAGTTGGCCATCGCGCATGGCGCGAAAGCGCACCAGGTTTTCGTCGGGCGTGCGGCTGCGGAAGGGGCTGTCGATACCGGGTTTGGAGAAGTCGCCGCGGTTGGCACGCATTTGCTCGGGCGTCTGCTCGTCGACATAGGCCAGGCCCTGGGTGACCAGGTGCTCGGCGGCACGGTACATGAAGTCGAAGTAGTCGCTGGCCTGGTACAGGTGCGAGGTGCCATTCGCTTCCCAGCCAAAACCGAGCCAGCGCACCGCGTCGAGGATGCCGTCGACGTACTCCTGCTCCTCTTTCTCGGGGTTGGTGTCGTCAAAGCGCATGTGGCAGACGCCACCGTAGTCGCGGGCCAGGCCGAAGTTCAGGCAGATGCTCTTGGCATGGCCCACGTGCAGGTAGCCATTGGGCTCGGGCGGGAAGCGGGTGCGGATGCGGGCTGGATCCAACGCGCCGGCCTGCTGCGCTGCCGCATCGCCTGGCTGGCCAGCCCAGCGCCGCTGCGCGTAATGGCCCTGCTCGAGGTCGCGCTCGATGATCTGGCGCAGGAAGTTGCTCGGCTTGGCGCTGTCTTTGTCGGCGGGTGCGGTCATAAGTACGAGATTTTAGGCCGGCGGCCTGTCACTTTGACTTTCGGTCACGCCCCAGCCCCTGCGTTGTGCACCGCCGCCGCGCTGGCGCGTTAAGCATGAAACAACCCCAGGAGATCCGACATGGCCCGCGCACCCCAGCAAGCCTGCATCGTCCGCGTTCCTCCAGGCCGCCGGTTTGCGCTTGCTGCCGCCGCCCTGCTCGGTTTGGCCTTGACCACCCCCCTGACGCAGGCCGCCGACAACGTCTACTGGTCGATTGGTATCTCCCCCGCTCCCGGTGTGGTCGTGCGCGCCAGCAATGCTTCCCCTCAACGGGTCTACCTGGCCCCGCCGACCTACCTGCCACCGGCCCCAACGGTTTACGCGCTGCCGCAACCGGTGTATGCGGTTCCCCAGCCGGTCCTGCCCCCCGTGGTCTACGCACCGCCTCCAGTGGCCTACACCTCGCCGGAAGTGGTCTATACACATCCTGCGGTGGTCTATAGCCCCCCTGCGGTCGTCTACAGCCCCCCGGCAGTCGTTTATTCCGCGCCGCCTTTGTATCAGCCCTTCACGCAGGTGGTCGTGGTGCGGCCGGGTCCGTCCTTTGTGCCCCCGGGCCACGGTTACTACGGCCATCATGGGCATCGTGGGCGCAATGGCCATCACGGGCGTCATGGTCATGGCTTCGGACCCGAAGGGCGCGGACGCCACTGAGGCCGCCCGGCCTGAGCCGCTGTCCTCACCTGCGTGTAGGACAGCGCCTGCAGTCTTTACCTCGGCTTCACCAAGCCTTGACCCACTCATCCGAGTGAGGCCCTTCCTCTTCCTACAATGCCCCTCATGAAAAAACCTGGCGGGTGGTCCTGGAAATTGGGCGTAGCGGCACTGGTGTTGCTGGCGGCGGGCGGCGGAGGTGCTTTCTGGGGGTGGAGCCAGCGTCCGCCGGAGGTCAACTACCGCACCGCCAAGATCGAGCGCGGGCCCTTGCAGTCCACCGTGTCTGCCTCGGGCCAGGTCAACCCCGTGACCCAGGTCTCGGTCGGTACCCAGGTCTCCGGCCAGATCAAAGAGCTCTACGTCGACTTCAACAGCGAAGTTCGCGCAGGCCAGTTGATCGCCCGGATCGACCCTGAAACCTTCGAGTACCGCGTGCGCCAGTCTCAGGCCGACCTTGAGGCCTCGCAGGCGGCGGTGCTCACCGCTATGGCCAATGTGGCGGCGGTGCGTGCCAATGTCTCGCGCGCCCGTGTCGACCTGGTCGAAGCCCAGCGAGACCTGGAGCGCAAGCGCATGCTGGTGGAGCGCCAGTTCATCGCCCAGAGCGAGGCCGACAAGTCCCAGGCGCTGGTCAACACGACGACCGAGTCGGTGCGCGCAGCCGAGGCCCAGGAGGGGGTGGCCCAGGCTCAGGTCAAGAGCGCGCAAGCCAATGTGGCCCAGCGCCAGGCCGCTTTGGCGCAGGCCCGCATCGATCTCGAGCGCACCCGCATCGTCTCGCCCGTGAGCGGTATCGTGATCAAGCGAACGATCGAGAAGGGACAGACCGTGGCCGCCAGCCTGCAGTCGCCCGAGCTGTTTGTCATCGCCCGCAACCTGCAGGACATGCAGGTCGACGCCAGCATCGACGAGAGCGACATCGGGCGCATTCGCAACGGTCAGAAGGCCAGCTTCACGGTTGACGCCTTCCCCGGGCAGAGCTTCGAAGGTGAAATCCGCCAGGTGCGTAAGGCTGCACAGTCGGTGGCCAATGTGGTGACCTATGTCGCTGTGGTGGCCTTCTCCAACACGACTGGTCGGCTGCTGCCCGGCATGACAGCCAATGTGCGGGTGGTCACCGATACGCGCGAGAGCGCGCTCAAGGTGCCCAACGCCGCGCTGCGGGTGCGCCTTGCAGGCGTCGAACCCCCAGCCCGGGCGGCCTCTGGGGCCAGTGGTGCAGCAGGATCTGCGTCAGGCGCCGGGGCCGGCAGTTCGGCCGCTTCTGGGCCTGCCGCAGAGGGCGCTTCGGGCGCTGCGCCCGCCAGCGCGCCAGCTTCTTCAACCCGTGGCGCCTGGGGCTTCCCCTGGATCTCTGAGGCGCACGCACAGCCCATGCCAGGCGAGGGCGGCGGTGCCGAAGGTGGCGCCGCCCGCGGCGGCCGCGGGCCTGGCGGTGCGGGTCCGGGGGGCGCGGGTCCTGGGGGTGCTGGCGGACCGGGCGGCTTCGGCGCTGCGCAGCGCCAGCGCCTGGTGGAGGAGCTCAAGCTCGACGCCGCGCAAGCGGCCAAGCTCGAGGCCATCTACGCCGGGATGGCTCCGCGCTTCCAGCAACTGCGGGATCTGCCGCCCGAAGAGCGGCCCAAGGCCCGCGAGCGGCTGATGGCTGAAATACGCGCGCGCATCGGCGATCAGCTCAAGCCCGAGCAGAAAGCACGCTACACCACGCTGGTGGCCGAGGCGGCCAGCCGCACCGTCACCCGCGGCCGTATCTACCTGCAGGGAGAAGATGGCAAGCCCCGGGCCTACAACGTGCGCCTGGGCATCAGCGACGGCACCATGACCGAGCTGCTCGTCGCGCCCGGCTCGCCGGATGCGGCGGTGCTGCGCGAGGGCGCGCTGGTCATCACCGGCGTGAGCGGTGGTGCCGGTCCCGCGCCGGCATCCGGTGGCCGGCCCGCCGGTCCGCGGATCTCTTTCTGAGCAGCGCCATGGCCCTGATCGAGGCGCGCGACCTCACCAAGCATTACCGCCTGGGCGACCAGACGGTGCAGGCCTTGGCCGGCGTCTCACTGGATATCGAGGCGGGCGAGTTTGTCGCCATCATGGGGGCCTCAGGCTCCGGCAAGAGCACCCTGATGAACATCCTGGGCTGTCTCGACAGGCCCTCCACGGGCTACCTGAGATTGGCCGACGAAGCGGTCGACAGCATGGATCCGGACCAGTTAGCCGCAGTCCGAAACCGCCGGATTGGCTTCGTCTTCCAGCAGTTCAACCTGTTGCCTCGTACCAGCGCGCTGGAGAACGTGGAACTGCCTATGGTCTACGCGGGCGTGAAGGCATCCGACCGCCGCGCTCGGGCCGCTGAAGCCCTGACTCGCGTCGGACTGGGCGAGCGGATGATGCACACCCCCGCCGAGCTCTCCGGCGGGCAGCAGCAGCGTGTGGCCATTGCCCGCGCGCTGGTCAACGACCCCAGCCTGATTCTGGCCGACGAGCCCACCGGCGCGCTGGATTCGCAGACCAGCGAGGAGATCATGCGCCTGCTCACCGCCCTCAACGCGCAGGGCATCACCGTGGTGCTGGTGACACACGAGGCCGACGTGGCTGCCTGGGCGCGGCGACGTATCGTGTTTCGCGACGGGCGCATTCTTGAAGATCGGCGCACCCCCGGTGCGGCAGGGATGGCAAGGTCTGATGCGCCAACGGCCGGGCAGTCTGATCACACTTCCCCTGGAAGCTTCTCAGGGGAAGTGACCGGATCCAATGGCACGCCAGCGGAGGACCCCGTATGAACACGCTCGCTGCGCTGCGCTCTGCCTTGCGTTCGCTGTCCGCCAACAAGCTACGAAGCGTTTTGACCATGCTGGGCATCATCATTGGCGTCGGCGCGGTGATCGCCATGATTGCGGTGGGCCGCGGCGCCACCGAGCGGGTGCAGGAGCAGATGAAGGGCCTGGGCTCCAACATCATGCTGGTGCTTCCGGGCGGGGTCACCGCCGGCGGCGTGCGTCTGGGGGCCCAGACGGGCCAGGGCCTGACCGAGGAGGATGCCGTCGCCATTGCCCGCGAGATCCCCGAGGTGCAGGTGGCCGCACCCAGCCTGCGGACCGGTGCGCAGGTGGTGCTGGGCAACACCAACTGGAGCACCTCCATCCTGGGTACGACCAATGACTACCTGGAGGCGCGCGAGTGGCCCTTGGCCAGCGGGCGGTTGTTCGAGGCCGCTGAGATGCAGGGTTCGGCCAAGGTCGCCGTCATTGGCCAGACGGTTGCCCAACAGCTCTTTGGCGACGCAGATCCGCTGGACCAGGTGATCCGGGTCAAGAAGGTGCCGGTCACCATCGTGGGCATCCTGGCGAAGAAGGGGCAGAACGCCGGCGGGCAGGACCAGGACGATGTGATCGTCGTCCCCTTGGGCACCTACCGCAATCGCATCCAGGGCGGTGCTGGCGGCAAGCTGCGTCGCGTGTCCTCCATCAGTGTCAAGGTCCAGGAGGGGCAGGACATGAAAGCGGCCGAAGAAGGCATCAAGGAGTTGCTGCGCCAGCGCCTCAAGGTGCAACCTGGTGCCGAAGACCCCTTCACCGTGCGCAATCTCACCGAAATCCTGCAGGCCCAGGAGGCCTCCAGCCGGGTGATGACCCTGCTGCTGGCGGCGGTGGCCGGTATCAGCCTGGTCATTGGCGGTATCGGCATCATGAACATCATGCTGGTGAGCGTGACTGAGCGCACCCGCGAGATCGGGCTGCGCATGGCAGTGGGCGCACGTGGCCGCGATATCCTGGCCCAATTCCTGATTGAAGCGGTGACGCTGTCCCTGGTGGGCGGCGCGATCGGCGTGGTCTTGGGTGGCGTTGCGACCTGGGCAATTGGCAGCTTCGCCGGCTGGCGGGTGGACCTGTCGGTCAGTGCGATCGTCCTGGCGGTGGGCTTCTCGGCCTTCGTTGGCGTGTTCTTCGGCTTCTACCCGGCGCGGCGGGCGGCGCGCATGCTGCCGATCCAGGCGTTGCGCTACGAGTGAGGATGCACCCCGTGCGACCTAGGCGCCCTTAGCGTCCTTAGCCCGAGGGCGGCGGCGATAATCGGCCGCAGTTTTCAAGTGTGGAGCCCGCGTGGACCTCATTCTCCTGGCCAAGGCCGCCGTCATGGGTGTGGTCGAAGGCCTGACCGAATTCCTTCCCATCTCCAGCACCGGGCACCTGATCCTGGCCGGTGCGCTGCTCGATTTCAACGACGAGAAAGCCAAGGTCTTCGACATCGCCATCCAGACCGGCGCCATCCTGGCGGTGATCATCGTTTACTGGGCTCGCCTGCGCGACACCCTGCTGCAGCTACCCACCCAGCGCCAGGCGCAGCGCTTTGCGCTCAATGTGGCTATCGGTTTTCTGCCGGCGGTGGTGCTCGGCCTGCTGGCGGGCAAGGCGATCAAGGCTCACCTGTTTACCCCCACGGTGGTCGCCACCACCTTCATCTTGGGCGGCCTTGTCATTCTCTGGGCGGAGCGCCGGCCCGCCACCTCGGTGCGGGTCGAGGACGTCGACGCGATGACCCCTTGGGACGCGCTCAAGGTGGGCCTGGTGCAGTGCTTGGCCATGGTGCCCGGCACCAGCCGCTCCGGCGCCACCATCATCGGCGGCATGCTGCTAGGCCTGTCGCGCCGTGCGGCGACCGACTTTTCCTTCTACCTGGCTATCCCCACCCTCATCGGTGCTGGCGCCTACAGCCTCTACAAAGAGCGTGCCCTGCTGTCGGTGGCCGACCTGCCGATGTTTGGTGTGGGCTTGCTCATGTCCTTCCTGAGCGCCTGGCTCTGCGTGCGTTGGCTACTTCGCTACATTGCCAGCCACAACTTCGTGGTGTTTGCCTGGTACCGCATCGCCTTTGGTCTGGTGGTGCTGGCCACCGCTTGGGGCGGCTGGATCGACTGGAGAGGGTGAGGCGCCAGTAGCGCCTACAGTGGGAGCTTCGAGGCCTACTCGGCCCCTGAGGCCATAGGGGAATCGCCAAGGTCGCTTCACATCGCCAGCAGTGCCGCCTCGATCGCGGCGGCCGTTGCCTCGGGCTTTTCCATCGGGAACAGGTGACTGCCTTCCAGCAGCGTGATCCGCCCCTGGGTGACCCTGTCGGTCAGGGCCATGCCCACCATTTGACGCTCGCGTGAATACGAGCCGCCGATGAAGGCCGCCGGGCATTGGAGCGGGTGGCGGGCCAGCAGCCGCTCGATGTGGTGGGGCAGGGTGTTGTAGATGGCGGTCTCCACCTCGCGGGAGAAGGCCAGCACCCGCTGGCCGTGGTCGGCGCGGGTGCCGTGCTTGACGTAGTCGTGCAGCACCTGCTTATCCCAGCGGGAGAAGGCCTTCTTGTGTTGCAGGTGCGCCAGCGCATCCTCCAGGCTGTCCCAGCGGTCCCGGCGCTTTCGGCTGACCGCGCCAGGGCCTAACTCGCCAATCAGGGCGGTGCGTTTGGCTGCGCTCAAAGCGGTGGCCTTCCAGCCGCCGATCAGGGGGGAGTCGAGCATCAGAACGCCACGTGCCATTTCGGGGTGGCGGGCAGCGCACATGGTGCTGAGGAAACCGCCCAGCGAGTGCCCGATCAGCCAAGCCGGCTCGCCGGCCTTGACGCCCTCAGCCTCGGCAAATTCGTATAACTCGTCAACCAAATGCGGCCAGTTGGGCGTGACCGGAAAGCGCGGGTTATGGCCGAACTTCTCGATCGCCCGCACCGTGAAGCCGCGCTTTTCCAGCGCTGCGAACATCACCCGGTAGGTCGAGGCGGGGAAGCTGTTGGCGTGGGAGAAAACGATCAGGCTCATGGGGAGATCCCTGGCGTATCCGAGGACGTACCCGAGAACGTGCCCCGGCTCGCCACGGGAGGCGCCCAGGGCGCCAGGCTACGCCTGCCTGAGCTGGCGCTTGGCCTCAAATCAGCTTTTCCTCGGCCCGGGTGATCTTGCGTAGCGGCACTACCGACGACTGCGCGACCCGCAGCGGCGTGGCGGTCTTCTCGTCGCCCCAGGCGGGCGGCGGCAGGCTGTCGAAGGCCTCGCGCAGTTTCTGGCCCCAGCTCTCATGGAGCATGCGGTAGTAGGGGTTGGCCATGTCGATGCACACCACGCGGTCGGTGGCGAGGCGGTCGGCCTCGTACACCACCAGGTCCAGCGGGGCCCCCACCGAGAGATTGGACTTCATCGTCGAGTCCATGGACACCAAGGCGCACTTGGCAGCCTCGTCCAGCGAGGTGTCGGGAGTGAGCACCCGGTCAAGAACCGGCTTGCCGTATTTAGATTCGCCGATCTGGAAGTACGGCGTTTCAGCGGTGGCCTCGATGAAGTTACCGGCTGAGTACACATTGAACAGGCGCATGCCCTCGCCGTGGATCTGGCCGCCGAAGATCATGGAAATATTGAACTCCACGCCGGCCTGGCGCAGCGACTCGCCGTCGCGGTCGTAAACGCGTCGCACTGCCTGGCCCAGTACCCGAGCGGCGTCGAACATGCTGCGTGCGTTCCAGATGGTGAGGGGCTCACCGTCGGCGTCGGTGAGCTGCTCGGTCTGCAGGACCTCGCGCACCGATTGCGAGATGGACAGGTTGCCCGCGGTGAGCATCACCATGAAGCGGTCACCCGGCCGCTCGTAGACGATCATCTTGCGGAAGGTGCTGATGTGGTCTACGCCCGCATTGGTGCGTGAATCGGACAGGAACACGAGTCCGGCCTTGAGCTTGATGCCGACGCAGTAGGTCATGGTTGCTTGTCCAGCTTGTTCTTCAATTGGTACAGGGCGTCGAGCGCCTCCCTGGGGCTGAGCGCGTCGGGGTCGATTGCTCTTAGAAGAGCCTCGACCGCGCTCGGGGCCGCCTCCGGGGCTTCGGGGGGCGGCGCGAACAAGTCTACCTGCTCGCGCGACTCCGTCTGTTGCGTCTCCAGCTTGGCCAGCGCGTGGCGCGCGTGGTGGACCACCGCCGTTGGCATGCCGGCCAGGCGTGCGACCTGAATGCCGTAGCTGCGGCTGGCGGGGCCCGGTTGCAGCTCATGCAGGAAGACGATGTCCTGTCCTGACTCTGCTGCGCTCACATGCCAGTTCACCGCCGCATGGTGCTGGGCCGGGAACTCGGTCAGCTCGAAGTAGTGGGTGGCGAAGAGGCAGAAGGCCTGTGTCTTATCGTGCAGGTAGGCCGCGATGCCGCTGGCCAGAGCCAGGCCGTCGAAGGTGCTAGTGCCGCGGCCGATCTCGTCCATGAGCACCAGGCTGCGTGGCGTGGCCGCGTGCAGGATCTGGGCTGCCTCGGTCATTTCCAACATGAAGGTCGATTGGGCGTTGGCCAGGTCGTCGGCGGCGCCGATGCGGGTGTGAATCGCGTCCATCGGCCCCAGCCGGCAGGCGCTGGCGGGCACATAGGCACCCATCGCCGCCAGCAGGCTGATGATGGCCACTTGGCGCATATAGGTCGACTTGCCGCCCATGTTGGGGCCGGTGATTACCTGCATGCGCTGCTTGGGGCCCAGCTGCGTGTCGTTGGCGATGAAGCTGCCCATGCCGGTCTCGGCCAAGCGGGCTTCGACCACCGGGTGGCGGCCCTGGCGGATTTCGATACCCGGCTCGCGGGTGAACTGCGGGCGGCACCACTGCAGGGTGAGCGAGCGCTCGGCCAGGGCGCACAGGGCGTCCAGCGAGGCCAGCGCCCGTGCCAGCGCGCCCAGCGCAGCCACCTCCGGCTGCATGGCGTCCAGCAGCTGCTCGTACAACCACTTCTCCCGCGCCAGGGCGCGCTCTTGTGCGGACAGGGCCTTGTCTTCGAAGGCCTTGAGCTCGGGGGTGATGAAGCGCTCGGCATTTTTGAGGGTCTGGCGGCGGCGGTAGTCGTCGGGCACCTTGTCGAGCTGACCTTGCGTGACCTCGATGAAGAAGCCGTGCACCTTGTTGAACTGCACCCGCAGGTTGGCGATGCCGGTGCGCGCGCGCTCACGGGCCTCCATCTCCAGCAAGAAGCCGTCGGCGTTGTCCTGGATGGCGCGCAGCTCGTCGAGATCGGCGTCATGGCCGTTGGCGATGACGCCGCCGTCACGCACCATCGCAGCGGGCTCCTCCCGCAAGGTCGCGGCCAAACGGGGCGCGCAGGCTGCGGGTGGCACGAGGTCTTGCGCGAGCGTGGCGAGCAGGCCAGGCCGGCCGGCCAGCGCTGGCGCCAGGGCGGCGGCTTTTTCCAGCGACTGCTGCAGGCCGACGAGCTCGCGAGGACGCACCTGGCGCAGGGCGATGCGGGCGGTGATTCGCTCGACGTCGCTGATGCCCGCTAGGTGAGCGCGCAGGGCCTGCCAGGGTCCCTCGCGCAGGGCTTCGATGGCGTCATGGCGGGCGCTCGCCTGGCTGCGATCGCGGCGCGGCGACAGCAGCCAGGACTTGAGCATGCGGCTGCCCATGCCGGTGCAACAGGTGTCCAGCAATGAAAAGAGTGTGGGCGAATCCTCGCCGCGCAGGGTCTGCACCAGCTCGAGGTTGCGGCGGGTGGCCACCGGCAGGTCAATCAGCTCGTCGTCACGTTGCACCTGCAGGCTGCGCACATGGGTGAGGGCCCGGCCTTGGGTGTGCTCGGCATAGGCCAGCAGGGCCGAGGCCGCGGCATGGGCCTCGGGCAGTCCGTCGGCGCCCCAGGCCTGCAGGCTGGCCGACTGCAATTGCTCTTGCAGCTTGCGCTGGCCCAGCCCGGCGTCGAACTGGAAGGCCGGGCGTACGGTGAGCGAGGAACCGGCAGCGGTTGCGCCCGCCGCGCGCAGCGCCTTGAGCCGCGCCTCGAAGGTGGTCGTGGCGTCGGCACCGTAAAGGATTTCGCTGGGGGCGACCCGTGCCACCCAGGCCTCGAGCGCCTCGCCGTCGGCCTCGGCCAGGTGCAGCGCGCCCTGGGTGACCGACATCCAGGCCAGACCCAGACGGTGCTTGGCGCCGGGGTAGATGGCCAGCAGCACCGCCTCGGTCTTGTCGGCGAGCAAGCTGCTGTCGGTGAGCGTGCCGGGGGTGACGACCCGCACCACCTTACGCTCCACCGGGCCCTTGCCTGCGCCCACCTCGCCCACCTGTTCGCAAATGGCCACCGATTCGCCCAGGCGGATCAGGCGAGCCAGGTAGGTATCGACCGCATGGAAGGGGACACCGGCCATGGTGACCGGCTGCCCGGCCGACTGGCCGCGGCGGGTGAGGGTGATGTCGATCAGTCGGGCGGCCTTTTCGGCGTCACCCCAGAACAGCTCGTAGAAGTCCCCCATGCGGTAGAAGACCAGGGTCTCGGGGTACTCTCCCTTGATGGCCAGGTACTGGGCCATCATGGGCGTGTGACCCTGGGCGAGGAGCTCGCTGGTGGTGGGGGCGGGGGAGGTGGGGGGCATGAGGAACTGTGCGGCGGAAAGGGCCGGTCAACCCGCAATGCTAATGGGCCAGGCGGCCCAGGTGGCTACAGGAGGAATTTGGCGGCGTCATCCGCCTCCGAGAAGCAGAAGGCCCTCGTCTAGAAGCTGCTGCACGATGTCCGCTTGCCGCCGGTCCCGCCGGCGCTTTCCGACCGGGCGGGAGGCCTGCCGAGACAGCCAGCGCTTGATGTCCACGAAGACCTCGGGGGCCACTGTTCGCATCAGTGCCATACGCCCGGTCACAGATACGATCGTCTGCTCGATCGGAGGTTTCTCGAGTAGCGCCTGTGCACGCGGCGCTTGAACGGGCCAGAGGTCGTCTTCGTCTTCGCTGAACCGGTAGGGGTGGGGGTCGTCTTCGGTGGCCATCCGGCGGAGGAAGTCGATCATGAAACCCTTGTCATTGACTGCCGACTCCAGCTGCAGGGGCATGCGCTGGAAGGAAGGGTCGGCGCGCTGAAGGACTTGGAGGATGGAGCTGTCCAGCTTCTCCATGGCGCCGACGAACTGGACGCGCTTGCGGGCATCCCAGAGCAGATCCACGTCTTGCGTGGCCAGGGCGTCTGCCTGGATGCGTACGGACGCTGCAGCTTCGTAGGCGTACAGGGCGTGGGTGCCAACGACAGTGAAGTGCGCGCCGAGGCCGGCCGTCTCCAACTCGTTGAGGACGGCGACCACTACATTAGGAACTCGCCCTACCTTCAGGGCTTTATTCAGCCGTTGCGCTTCTGCCAGCGCCTGGTCCAAGGATTTTTTTCGCGCCTCTGATCCGCGCTTGCCGTCCATAAAAGCCTGGAAGCTGGTCTCGGTTTTGGGGTCGCGCCGACCCAGGCGTTGCTGCCGGTTGTCTGGTGCCGTTTTGACCAGGTACTCGTACGCCCCCTCGCGTTTGAAGTACATGCCGCCAGCAAAGCGCCGCGCCTCTCGGGTGACGCGCATCCACTCCTGGAAGACGCTGGTCGCGTCGATGAATTGGCGCGCTGCGTTGTCGGAGAGCGGAAGGAAGTTCATCGCCGTAATAAATTTGAATTTGTAATTTATACGGTGAATTTCTTCCGGTCAATCCCAGACCCTGGCACTTCTCACACCCGCACGAGGGCTGGCGGACCCGCTGTGGAGCGTTGAACCCCTGGAAAATGCTTCCACGATCGAGCTGCCCAAAGACGTCCGCCAGCAGGCCGTCGCCTCCATCGAGCGCTACTTGCGCAAGTACATGGACGACCCGATTGGCAACAGCGCCGAGACCGGTCTGCTCGGATTTTTTTTGAGGAGTTCGGTCCGTCCATCCACAAGCAGGCTGCCCAGCGACTGGGGGCGGTAGGCCCGGGCGTTGGCGTCCGGGCGGGGCGTCCGGTCGCAGCCCTTACAGCCCGAAAAGGCGCGTGGCGTTGCCGCCTCTGACCGCCTTCATCTGGTCTGCGGGTAGCGCTGCGGTGTTGGCGAAGGCGCCCTTGGTATCGTGCACCCAATGCGGCCAGTCGGTGCCGAACATCACCTGCGAGGGGCCCACCACCGAGAGCAGGTACTGCAGCGCCCCGGGGTTGTAGGTGATGCAGTCGTAGTAGATGTGGCGCAGGTAATCGGTGGGCTTGCGCTTCATCTGCCGGCGTGACGCCAGTTCGACCTCGTCGCCTTTTTCGAAGCGGCCGACCAGGTAGGGCAGGGTGCCGCCGCCGTGCGATGCGATGATTTTCAGGTGGGGATAGGTGTCGAAGAAGCCCTCGAAGATCATTCGGGTAATGGCCAGTGTGGTGTCGAACATGAAGCCGACCGACCAGCTCAGGTCGAACTTGGTCATGTCCATCAGGTCCACGCCTGGCGGATCAGTGGGGTGCACCAGCACGGGCAGGGCTCGTCGGTCGATTTCCTTCCACACCGGCGCGAACATCGGGTCGGTCAGGCTGCGGCCCGCCACATTGGCCAGCACCATCACGCCGGCAGCGCCCTGAGCGCAGCTGCGTTCCAGTTCCTCGACGGCGCGCTGCGGGTACTCCCAGGGCAACGAGGCGAACCAGCGGATCCGGTCCGGGTAACGCGATTGGGCCTCGGCCACGTTGTCATTGGCCTCGCGCGCTGCACGCACGCTCACCGCTTCGCCGCCCCAGTAGACATTAGGGCAGGTCAGTGACACCACCGACACGTCGATGCCCGCCTCGTTCATGTGCTTGATGCGAAGCTCCCAGTCGAAGTGGCCTTTCTGTGGGATGACCACCGGCGTGTTGCCGCGGAACACCTCTCGTTGCCCGTCGGGCCGGGTCTGGATGTTGTAGGAGCCGCCCTCCTTTTGCAGGAGCTCCAGCCACTGGGCGGTGAACATATGGGTGTGGACGTCGATGACGGTCATGAGGTGCAGCGTCTTGTTTCGCGCGGGGCCAAGGCGGCCCAAGGCTGGTTTTTGAACTAAGGGATGCCACGGGTGTGTCCTAATGCGACACGCTCCTGGCAGCGCTTACTATCGTAGCCGAACCCCTATTCATTTCGAGGAGTCACCCCCCATGAAACGCCGCCTGTTTACCGCATCGACCGCAATGGCCCTGGCCGCATTGACCGCGCTTGGAGCGCTGGTGCCCACGGCCGCCTCAGCCCAGGACAAGACCCTGCGCATCGTGGTGGGCTTCGCCCCCGGCGGCTCGGTCGACGTGGTAGCCCGCCTGCTGGCCGACAAAATGCGCGCCTCGCTGGGACAGAACGTCATCATTGAGAACAAGCCGGGCGCCGGCGGCCGCGTGGCCCTGACCGAGCTGCGCCGCGCTGCGCCAGATGGCCAGACGGTTGTTCTCTCCCCGAGCGGCGCCCTGGTGATTCAGCCTTGGCTGTACGCGAACCTGGGCTATGACCCGGTCAAGGACTTCACCCCGATTGCGCGCGTGGTCACCTTCGACTTTGCGGTCACTGCTGGCCCGGGTGCGACGCAGGGCGACCTGCGCGCAGTCCTCAACTGGATGAAGGCCAACCCCACCAAGGCCAGCTACGCCACTTCTGGCGCTGGCACCGTGCCGCACTTCGCCGGGATGATGCTGGGTCAGACGGCAGGCGTGCCTCTCACCCATGTGGCTTACCGCGGCGGAGCGCCAGCGGCGCAGGACCTGATAGCCGGCCAGGTGCCGATCATGGTGGACACTGCCTCCGAGACCATCGAGCACCACAAGGCCGGCAAGGTGCGCATCGTCGCCGTCACCGGCGAGCAGCGTTCCAAGGCGCTGCCTGAGGTGCCCACGCTCAAGGAACTCGGCGTGAACATGGCCGCCGACGCCTTCTTCGGTCTGTACGGGCCGGCGGGCATGGCGGCCGACCAGGTGGCGAGGATCGACCGCGCAGTGGCCGAAGCCCTGCGCGCGCCGGATATCCAGGAAAGGATTTTTGCCCTGGGCCTCGTGCCCGCTCACGGCGCCGCGCCAGACCTGGCAAGCACCCAGGCCGCGCACCTGCGCAAGTGGGAAGCGCCGATCAAGGCCTCGGGCTTCAAGGCCGACTGAGCTCGCCGCGGACCTGAGGGCCTGACCATCCCCCCCCGGCCTGATGTGGAGGCCTCAGGTGGGCGGAAGGTGATGGATCTCGATCGTCGAGTGCACGATCTCCTCGTGCACTGCCAGGTGCTCCCGTACCAGGGCTGGCGTGAGTGAGTGGTCGCGCGTTACCACCGTCATCGCGCATGAATACACCTGCTTGCCCACCCGCCAGACATGCAAGTCGGTGTCCTGCCCGTGTCCTTGTGCGTGTCCATTCCCATGGTGGTGCACCCGACCCAGGATCCAAGCGCACGCCAAATTGACCAGCAGCCCCAGCGCTGCGACCACCATTTCCTCCCGGTAGCGAATTGGCTCCGGCGTCAGCAGGCGCTCCACGGAGCCCACCGTCATCATCACCGCCACCCCTAGCAGGCAGATAGCGCTGGCAAAGCCGCCCAGGATCTCCACCTTCCAGGTGCCGAAGGCAAAGCGCGGGTCACGCGCGTAGTTGCGAGCGGTGGCTCCATGTCTTATTCCTTGGCCGGGATATTGCTCAACTCGGCGTTGGCGTCGATCACCACCCGCATCATGCGCATGAACTCCTTGCGCTCGGGGGCGGTGAGGGGCTCGAGCAGGCGGTCTTGGGCCTGCAGCATGCAGGGCACCACGGCGGACAGGGTGGCTGCGCCTTCCTCGGTGGCGCTCAGTTGGCGGGCACGTCGGTCGGTGGGCGACACTTGGCGCGCTACCAGCCCGCGCGATTCCAGGCGGTCGATCACGCCCGCGATGGTGGAGGTGTCGTAGCCAATGGTGGCGGCCAGGGTCTTTTGGTCGATTCCGGGCTGGTTGGCAATGGTCTGCAGGGCCGAGTACTGCACCGGCGTAAGCCCGATCTCGCCCACCTCCTGGACAAACAGCGCCACAGCCAACTGCTGCACGCGCCGGGCCAGGTGGCCCGGCAGGGTGCGCGGGTCGAGCGACTTGGACTTGTCTTTCGTGCGGGACATGGCGGGCGCAGGGGAGGTCAGAGGGGGCAGCAGCAGGGCCTCGGGTTTGCCCGGATTCTATCGCCCTCGCTGAAAATAGTCAGCATACATATAATATTGATGCTTATTAAATGCCGGCCTCGGCTAAAGCCGTCTGGCCTGCCCCGACTTGGAGACTTGCCCATGCAATTTCACCTGAACGGCTTCAAGAGCCGCGACCCCGAGGTCCACGAGGCCTCGCCCCATGCCTTGCCCCACGGCGACAGCGTGCCGCAGCAGGTCGACGTGCTGGTGGTGGGTGCCGGCCCGGCCGGCCTGACGATGGCGGCGCAAATGGCCAATTTCCCGGACATCCACACCTGCCTGGTCGAGGCCAAAGAGGGCCCTATCCATCTGGGCCAGGCCGACGGCATTGCCTGCCGCACGATGGAGATGTTCCAGGCCTTTGGTTTTGCCAAAAAGGTCGAGGAAGAGGCCTGCTGGATCAATGAGGTGACCTTCTGGAAGCCTGATCCCCACGACCCGAGCCGCATCGTGCGCCACGGGCGTGTGCAGGACACCGAGGACGGTCTGTCCGAGTTTCCGCATGTGGTGCTCAATCAGGCGCGGGTGCATGACCACTACCTGGCCCACATGCGCAATTCCCCCAGCCGCATGGAGCCTTATTACGCCCGCAAGGTGCTGGACCTGAAGGTTGAAGAAGGCGCCGAGTACCCGGTGGTGGTGCGTCTGGAGCGCTGCGACGCGGCGCACCAGGGCCAGGTCGAGACGGTGCGCGCCCGCTATGTGGTCGGCTGCGACGGCGCCCGCAGCGCGGTGCGCGGCGCCATCGGCCTTCAGCTGGTGGGCGGCTCGGCTAACCAGGCCTGGGGGGTGATGGACGTGCTGGCCGTGACCGACTTCCCGGACATTCGCTACAAGTCGGCGATGCAGTCGCCGCACGGCACCCTGATGGTCATCCCGCGCGAAGGCGGCTACCTGGTGCGTCTCTACGTCGAGATGGACAAGCTGGGCGAGGCCGAGCGCGTGTCGGCGCGCGGCATCACCCTCGACCATCTGATCGCCGCAGCGCAGCGCATCTTGCACCCCTACACCATGGAGGTGAAGGAGGTGCCCTGGTGGTCGGTCTATGAAATCGGCCAGCGCATTTGCGACAAGTACGACGACGTACCCGCGGGCCAAGAGGGTAGCCGCCTGCCGCGCGTCTTCATTGCCGGCGACGCTTGCCACACCCACAGCCCCAAGGCAGGCCAGGGCATGAACTTTTCCATGCAGGACACCTTCAACCTGGGCTGGAAGCTGGCCGCGGTGCTGCGCGGTCAGTGCGACCCGCAGCTGCTGCACTCGTATTCGTCTGAGCGGCAAGTGGCCGGCCAGGGCCTGATCGACTTTGACCGCGAGTGGGCCAAGATGATCAGCGACAAGCCCAAGCTCGATGGCGACACCAACGGCCAGGGCGTGGACCCGAAGGCCTTCCAGAAGTATTTCGAGCAGCATGGTCGCTTCACCGCCGGCATGGGCACGCATTACCCGCCCTCGCGTATCACTGGCGAGGCCATGCACCAGGGGCTGGCGCCGGGCTACACCGTGGGCATGCGTTTTCACTCGGCGCAGGTGCTGCAGATCAACGACGCCAAGCCGGTCCAACTGGGGCATGCGGCTCTGGCCGACGGCCGCTGGCGCCTGTACGCCTTTGCGGGCGCCCAAGATCACGTGGAGGAGGGGCGTGGTCTGCGCGCCCTGGCCCGCTTCCTGGCCGAGTCGCCCGACTCACCGGCGCGCCGCTTCACTCCGCAGGGGCAGGATCTGGATGCGGTGTTTGACCTCCGCGGCGTCTTCCAGCAGCCCCATGCCGAGCTGGCCATCGAGTCCATGCCGGTGATGCTGCGCCCGCCCAAGGGGCGCATGGGCCTGTATGACTACGAGAAGGTGTACAGCGCGGTGGTGCGCCACCAGCCGAACATCTATGACCTGCGCGGTATCGACCGAGCGCAAGGCGCTCTGGTGGTGGTGCGGCCAGACCAGTACGTGGCCCATGTGCTGCCGCTGGACGCGCATGCGGAACTGGCGGCGTTCTTTGCCGGGTTTATGCGAGAGGCCTGAGGCGTCTTCAGGCCGCAGCGGGCGCCTGAAAAGCTCGGATACGCGGCGCGATCTTGGCTTGCAGGGTGCGCGCGGTCACCCGCATGTCGTACTCGGTTTGCAGGTTCAACCAGAAGCGCGGGTCCATGTTGAAAAACAAGCCCAGGCGCAGCGCCGTGTCGGCGGTGATCGGCCGGTTGCCATTGACCAGATCGCTGATGCGGCTGGGGGAAACGTCGATGTCGGCCGCGAGCTGGCGCGCCGAGATGCCCATAGGCTTCATGAAGTCCTCCAGCAGAACTTCACCGGGATGGATTTCGTCGAGCAATTGCGCCATGGTGTACTCCTAGTGGTAGTCCACGATTTCAACGTCGTGGACTCCGCCGTCATGCCAGATAAAGCAGATTCGCCACTGGTCATTGATGCGAATGCTGTGCTGTCCTCTTCGATCACCCCTCAACGCCTCTAGCTGATTTCCGGGGGGAACTCTCAAGTCCGCCAGCGCCATCGCGGCATGCAGCTGCAAGAGTTTGCGCCTGGCTACCCGTTCAATATTCGCAAACCGGCGGACCGCCTGGCTGCGAAAAAGCGCGCTGGTGTTGGCGCACTTGAACGAATGGATCATGGCCGATTCTGTTCCGTGACGCGGAACCTGTCAAGCGGATTGGCTGCCGAATGGCGGCTCTCTTTAGCTTAGGATCTGGGGCGATGTACCTCCCCGCCGCCTTCGCCCTGACCGACCCCCAGGAGCTCCACCGCATCCTGCGCGAGCACCCGCTGGGCACGCTGGTGACCCACGGTCCCCAGGGTTTGGATGCCGATCACATTCCGTTTGAGTTCGACCCTGATGCTGGCCCTTTAGGCACCTTGCGCGCGCATGTGGCCCGGGCCAATCCGGTGTGGCAACAGGTGGCGGCCGGTAGCCCGGTGCTGGTTGTCTTTCGCGGGGAGCAGGCCTATGTGTCCCCCAACTGGTACCCCAGCAAGCACGAGGCGCATCGCCAGGTGCCGACCTGGAATTACGAGGTGGTGCACGCACACGGCACCTTCACCGCCCATGACGATGAGCGCTACTTGCGCGGCGTCGTGGCCCGCCTCACGCGCCACCATGAAGTGACCGAGCCCAAGCCCTGGAAGATGTCCGACGCGCCGGCCGATTACCTGGCGCAGATGATGGGACAGATCGTGGGGATCGAGATCGCTGTCACCTCGCTGGTTGGCAAATCGAAGATGAGCCAGAACAAAGAGGCGCGTGACCGCCAGGGTGTGGCCGAGGCCTACGAGGCGCGAGGAAGGGCTGGCCTGGCCGGCCAGGTGCGCAAGGCGCTCTGACCGTCGCTGGGGTCTCGTTTCACAACCACCCAGCGCGCCGAAACCGCCACCACATCACACCGCAAGCGCCGAAGATCACGCCCAGCGCCGCTGGGTAGCCCCAGGGCTGATCGAGCTCGGGCATGTACTTGAAGTTCATGCCCCACACGCCGACCATGAAGGTGGCCAGGGCAAACACGCCGGCCCAGGCCGCCAGCTGCTTGGTCGTTTGCGACTCTTCGATGGTGCTCACCGCCAGGTTCACCTGGATGGCCGTGCCGATGGTTTCGCGCAAATTCTCCAGCGCGCCCAGGATTCGCGTCAGATGGTCCACCACGTCGCGGAAGTAGTGCTGGGTGTGGTTGAAGCCCGGTGGCACCCGGCCCCCCGTGAGCTTGTCCATGGCCTCCAAGAGAGGCAGCACCGCATGGCGCACCAGTGTCACCCGTTGTTTGAGCGCATACAGGCGCTTGACGTTCTCGCGTGCCTGGATGCCAGGCTCGAAGATGCGGTCCTCGATCGCCTCGAGCTCGCTTTCGAGTGCGTCGACAAAGGGGAAGTAGCGGTCCACCACCGAGTCGACGATGGCATAGAGCACGAAGGCCGGGCCCAGTTGCAGCAGCTCGGGCTCGCGCTCACAGCGCGCGCGCACCCCCAGCAGCTGATGGCGGCTGCGGTTGCGAACCGACAGCACGTAGTTGGGGCCCACGAAGACATTGACCTCGCCCACAACGGGTTCGTCGGTGGGTGAGAGTTCCACCGTGTGCATCACGGTATAGACGGTGTCGTCCGCATACTCCTCGATCTTGGGCCGTTGGTGGCCGTGCAGGGCATCCTCCACCGCAAGCTCGTGCAGACCGAATTGTTCCTGCATCTGCGCCATTTCCTCGGCCGTGGCGTCACGCAGCGCCACCCAGACAAAGCACTCGGGCCGCGCCAGGAAGCGGCCAATGTCAGCCACCGGCACATCAGCCAGGCGCAGGCCTTTTTCGTAGGCGACACAGTTGATCAACATCTCGGCTCTCCCTGGCCCGTGACCGGAGCCCGGGCCATCTTACCGGTGCGCTGATGGCGACTGCAAAGCCCAGGACGGCGCAGGGCCGTCCCGGTGATATCCGGCGCTCAGGAGCGCAGCAAGCCCGGTAAAGGTGGGCGCCGTGGGTTGCCCGGCGAAAGCACCTGCGCGACCCGATCCGGGTCCAGACCAAAAGTCTCGGCACAGGTTTGTGCGATGAGCGCGTCGAGTGACAGCGTGGGTCGCAGGTCGCGGCCCTCGAACAGGTTCGCTGCTGCCAAACCGGGCCAGTCGGCGATCATCCGGCCGCCGCGTACAGCGCCGCCGACCAGCATGGCCGCAGACCCCGTGCCGTGGTCTGTGCCCCCGGTGCCATTGACAGCGACGGTCCGGCCGAACTCGGTGGCCACCAGGACGACTGTTTCCGACCATGCCGGCCCCATGCCCTCGCGCAAGCCCGCGATGAGGCTGTCGAGGGCCTGCAGGCGCAGGGCCAGTCGGCCGGCCTGTGCGCTGTGTGTGTCCCAGCCCTCGGTTTCGATCATCGCCAGTCGGGGGCCGTCTTGGCGGGCCAGGAAGCTCGCTGCCATGCGGCCCATCGCAGCCGAGTCGGATCGCCCCGCTGCCGCTCGGGAGCCGCCGGCCATGCCGCGGGTTTCGAGGGCCGAGTTCCAGATCGGATTGAGCTGCGCGTCACCAGCGTACAACTGGGCGACTCGCATCATCAAGTCATCGTTGGCGGGAGGCAGGGCAGAGGGCGCATAGGTCGCGACCTCCAAGGTGCCGCGCATCGCCATGGGGATCGCCGGGGAAAAGGCAATCGCTGCCTTGCCGGGCAGGGTCAGCAGTGCGGTCAGTCGATTGAGCCAGCCATCGCGCAGCTGGTAGGGGGCGGTACCTCCGCTCTCGAGCACGTTTTGGCCGTCGAAGTGGGAGCGCTCCCTGTAGGGGGATGCCACGGCGTGGAAAAAGTTGGCTTCGCCCTGTTGGTAGAGGCGAAATAGCTCGCCCAGGGCGGGATGCAGCGCAAAGCTGCCATCGAGCTTGAGGGCACTGGTGGTATCGACTGCAAGCGCGCCTCGATGCCGCGCGTAGGCCGGGTCTGCATACGGCACCACGGTGTGCAGTCCGTCGGCTGCGCCGCGTTGGATGATGAAGATGAATCGGCGTTCGGTCAGCGCGCGGGCGAAAAGAACCCGGGGCGATGCGAGTAGCCCTGCGGCTCCGAGGAAGCTTCGTCTTTGAAGGGGCATTTCTACCTCCGCAGAAATTCGGGTGACACCAGCAGCAGCGTGAGGGCTTGTTCGCCGCTCTCGGCCAGCGAAATCGAGCGGGCTGTCGCCTCGCCCATCGCACCAGGCAAGATCCGCGCACCGAGAGCCCGGGCGTCCACGTTTGCGCCAGCCTGTCTGGCCAGGCGTTGGCTCGCCTCGACACGACGCAACAGCGCATCGGGTGCGGCCCAGCTTGCTGCGGTGTCGCCAAAGCCCGCGGGCGATCCGGGCCGCCAGACCGGTTGACCGAGCTGCGTCATGAGGCTGCTCGCCTGTGTGGGCGCCAGAGCTTGCGTGTCCAGTGCGCGCAGGCTGGCGATCGCCCACTCCCAAGGTGTTCTGAACTTCGTAAATTGCGGGTCCCACGCCGGGTCGGCGGTCACCAGCGCGCGGTAGACGGTCGGCAGGTGTCCGCCGCTTCGCAGGAACGCGTCTTCCAGGCGCCGCACCAGATCCGGCGGCGGCTCGTCGGCGACAAAATGCCGCGCCAGCTTGGTGGCGATGTGCCGCGCAGTGGCAGGGGCGGCCGCCAGGTCACGCAGGATGGCCAAGGCTTGCTCCTCGCCTGCCTCCGGATAAAGGCGGCCTGTGACACGCCGCGCCCCAGGCTCGTGCAGTGCAGCGACAAAGCGGGAGCTTGAGCCTGGGGCGCCGGCATCAGGCCGGTCATCTGGCAAGGTCCAACCTGTGAGCGCGCGAGCGAGCTCTGTCACATCGTCTTGCTGGTAGCCACCTTTGACGCCCAGTGTGTGCAGTTCCAGAATTTCTCTGGCCAGGTTCTCATTGAGGCCGCGTGCGCGCTGCAACCTGGCCTGGCTTCGGCTACCCACCTGGCTGTTGGGGCCAATGGACTGCGCCTGATCCAGGTAGAGGAGCATGGCCGGGTGCTTGGCGACCGCCACCAGCATGTCTTCGAAGCGTCCCGTCACATGGGGCCGGATTGCATCGGCCTCGAAGGCGCCCGCCAGCCCGATCACCAGCAGCTTGTCGACCGAGACAGCGAAGTGGTTGGCCCAGAAGTGAACCAGATGCTCGACGAAGGGCGTCTGCGTCTGCAGCGCGCTATCCACCCGTGCGCCGATGGCTGCGAGGTAGTCACCACGGCTGCGGCGCAGGTAGGCCTCGCGAATGCCCGCGCGCTGGCCTTCAGGGGCCTGCCGCACCGCGCGTTGCTGGTCGAGCCAAACGCCAGTCAAGGCCGCAGTGCTCGGCAGCTTTTGCCAGGGCGGGGGACGGGTGGTCTGCGCATCGAGCTGCGCCAGAAGCCACTGGCGAGGATCGGACGGGACCCGTTCGTCGGGCCTTGCGCCCAGGCCAAATCGATGGCTTGCAAGGGGGGGTGTTCGCATGGACTTCTATCGTAAGCGACGCTTTTTTATCTGGATGTCCATCATGTTTCGCTCGTGTAAAGTTCCCCCCGACAGCGCCGATTTGAGACGCGTCCATCTGGCCAGGAAGCATCGGCTACTTTGCCCATGATGATCGAACAGGAGTTTCTGATGCACGGCCCCATTCTTGAAGTTCTGCCCCTGGGCTTTCCCTGGGTCACCTTCGATCCCTTCCTGTTTTGCGTCTACCACGACGACCCCTATCCCAAGGCCAATGGCCGCTTCGGTCCTGCGGCCTCGCTGGCAGGTCACGCCATCGGACAAGATTTTCAAAATGCCGACGGTTGGCGGATGTACCACGGGCAAGAGGTGCCTGGCTTTCCGGGCCACCCGCACCGCGGCTTCGAGACGGTGACCGTGGTGCGCCGCGGCCTGGTGGATCACTCAGATTCCCTCGGCGCGGCCGCCCGTTATGGCGGCGGTGATACCCAGTGGCTGACCGCCGGCGCCGGCGTGGTGCATGCCGAGATGTTTCCTCTGCTCGATACCGCCGGGCCCAACCCGCTCGAGCTGTTCCAGATTTGGCTGAACCTGCCCGCGCGCCGCAAATTCGCGCCGCCGCACTTCACCATGTTCTGGGGCGAAGACATTCCCCGCCTGCGTTTGGGTGATGCCGGTGGACCGCAGACCGAACTGGTGTGCGTGGCCGGTGCGGTGCCCGGGCAGCCTGCCACCACACCGCTGGCGCCGCCGCCCGATTCCTGGGCCAGCCAGCCGGAAGCCGACATCGCCATCTGGACGCTGCGTCTGGACGCTGGCGCGCGCTGGACGCTGCCACCAGCCGCAGGCGCTGCCAGCGGCACGCGCCGCTGCCTCTACTTCTTCGCTGGCAGCCCGGTGCGAGCCGGAGGCCACCTGCAATCGGACCATGCCGCGCTGGTGCTGGACGCCGGCGCAGCGGTTGAACTGGTCAACGAGGGCGACAAACCGGCCGAGTTCCTGCTGCTGCAAGGCCGCCCCATCGGCGAGCCGGTGGTGCAGTACGGCCCCTTCGTGATGAACACCGAGGCCGAGGTGCGCCAGGCCTTTGCCGACTACCGCAGCACTCAGTTCGGTGGCTGGCCCTGGGGCGACATGGCGCCAGTGCACGGTGCCGACCCGGGCCGATTCGCCCGCCATGCGGATGGCAGCGAGGAGCGGCGCGGCCCCGCCAGCGTGGCGGTCAGCGACTGAGCGGCGCGGCTGGCTGGCCCGACGTGCCCGCTGGCGCATCCACCGCCGCCTGTACCGCGCGGTAGAAGGCATCGCGCGCGGCCATCGCCTCTGGGTCGCTGGCGGCCTTGGGCCAGTTGCCGTTGGAAGCAATCACCAGCTGGCGCTTGGGGTCGATGAACAGGCCCTGCCCGAAGATGCCGCGCGCAGCAAAGCTGCCGTCCGGGTAGATCCACCACATATAGCCGTAGCCTTGGTCAGGCCGGTTGGTGCTGACCTGCTGGCGCGTGGCCTCCTGCAACCAGCCCTCGGGCACGATGGCCTGACCGTTGACGCGAGCACCTTCGAGGATGAACTGGCCGATGCGCGCGTAGTCGCGGACCGCGGCCTGGATGCAGCAGCCGCCGATTTCCTGGCCGGTCTTGTTCAAGATCCAGGTCGCCTGCTGGCCCATGCCGGCAGGCACCCAGATCTTCTCGGAGAGGTAGGTCGCCAGCGGCTTGCTGGTGGCGGTGGCCACCAGCAGCCCCACCAGATTGGTCTCGCCGGTGCTGTAGTGGAAGCGGCTGCCCGCTGGCGCCTGGCGCGGCAGCTTTCGCAAATAGCTCACCAGCGCGTCCACGCCCGGCTCGGGGACATGGTTGTTGAAGCGAGCGACGTCGGATTGGGGGTCGCCGTAGTCCTCGGTCCACCGCACACCCGAGGTCATGGTGACCAGCTGGCGGATGCTCACCTCGTCGTAGGCCGAGCCCTTCATCTGGGGCAGGTAGTCGCTCACCTTGTCGTCCATGCTGCGGATGAAGCCGTCTTTGACCGCCGCGCCCACCAGCAGCGAGGTCACCGACTTGGCGACCGAGAAGCTGGTCCAGCGGCCCTCGGCGTCGAAGTCCAGGCCGTAGCGCTCCAGGCGCACCTGGCCGCCCTGCAAGATGACGAGTCCGGCACTGCGCTGGCTGGCCAGGAAGGCATCCAGATCCAGGGGCAGCGTCAGTGGTGGGCCCGGAGGCAGGGCGCGGGGCTGTGTTCCAGCGGGTATGGCCCGGGCTTTGGCCAGCAGCGGAATGCGGTCCAACGCTCGGAAAGCGGCGTCGCGCTGTGGCGTGCTCCAGAACAGCAGGTCGCGGTTGGTGGGCACGGTCGCCAGCAGGCCGCGGGTCTCTTTGTCCAGGCTGAACCAGAAAGCGGTGCCAGCGAGGAGGACGCTGGCCAAGACGCCCAGGGTGATTTTCTTGATTGTCATTTTGCCCATTCCAGTGTTCATGCCTGCGCCCGGAGCGAGGCGATGTCGATCACGAAGCGGTACTTCACGTCCGACTTGAGCATGCGCTCATAGGACTCGTTGATCTGCTGCATATTGATCATCTCGATGTCGGCGCTGATGCCCTTGTCGGCGCAGAACTCGAGCATTTCCTGGGTTTCTGCAATGCCGCCGATCAGCGAGCCGGCGATCGCCTTGCGGCCCACCACCATCCCGCTGGTCCGCACCGGCGTCTGCTGCAGCGGGCCCAGGTAGCCCACCAGCACCAGCGTGCCGCCGGTGGCCAGGGCCGGGATGTAGGGGTTGAGGTCGTGCTCGTAGGGCACGGTGTCGATGATCAGGTCGAAGCGGCCTGCGACCGACTTCATCTGCGCCTTGTCGGCGGAGATCACCACCCGGTCGGCGCCCAGTCGCCGGGCGTCCTCCTCCTTGCCTGGAGAACGGGAGAACAGGGTGACCTCGGCGCCCAGGGCCTTGGCAAGCTTGAGGCCCATATGACCCAGCCCCCCCAGGCCGACGATGCCCACACGGCTGCCCGGGGCCACCTTCCAGTGCCGCAGCGGTGACCACATCGTCACGCCCGCGCAAAGCAGAGGCGCAGCACCAGCCAGGTCCAGCTGGCCGGGCAGCTTGAGCACGAAGTCCTGGGTGACCACGATCTGCTCCGAGTAGCCGCCTTGGGTCGGTGTGCCATCCACCCGGTCCTTGCTGCCGTAGGTGGAGGTGGAACCCTTCTCGCAATACTGCTCCCAGCCCTTGCGGCAGGCACCGCAGTCGCGGCAAGCGTCGACCATGCAGCCCACGCCAACCTGGTCGCCAACTTTCACCCGGGTCACCTTGTCGCCAACAGCAGTGACCCGGCCGATGATCTCGTGGCCCGGCACCACCGGGTACTGGCTCCAGCCCCAGTCATTGCGGGCCACATGCAGGTCGGTGTGGCACACCCCCGCATAAAGGATTTCAATCACGACGTCTTCAGGTCGCGGATCGCGGCGTACGAAGTGAAACAGGCCCAGGGGGCTGGTGGGTGAGGTGGCGGCGTAGCTTTTGACGGCAATGGTCATGGGATGGGGGGGCCTGGGGCTAAACAGTGGTCAATTTAGCAGGCTAGCCAAGCCCCCCGAGTCACCTCGGTACCATATTGGGCATGACCCAGACATACAACATCGCCGTCATTCCCGGAGACGGCATCGGCAAGGAAGTCATGCCCGAGGGCCTTCGGGTGATGGACGTCGCCGCCCGCAAGCACGGCATTTCCCTGAACCTCACCCACATCGACTGGGCCAGCTGTGATTACTTTGCCCAGCATGGCGGGATGATGCCCGCCGACTGGAAGCAGCAACTCCAGGGCATGGACGCCATTCTCTTTGGCGCGGTGGGCTGGCCGGCAACGGTGCCGGACAACGTGTCGCTGTGGGGGAGCCTGCTCAAGTTCCGCCGCGAGTTCGACCAGTACATCAACCTGCGTCCGGTGCGTCTCTTCGAGGGCGTGCCTTGTCCGCTGGCCGGTCGCAAGCCGGGTGACCTGGACTACCTCATCGTGCGCGAGAACACCGAGGGCGAGTACACCAACGTCGGCGGTGTGATGTACCCCGGCACCGAGCGCGAGATCGTGATTCAGGAGTCGGTCTACAGCCGCTTCGGCGCCGACCGGGTGCTGAAATACGCTTTCGAACTGGCTGCCAGCCGCAAGCGCAAGCACCTCACCGTGGCCACCAAGAGCAACGGCATCGCCATCAGCATGCCCTGGTGGGATGGCCGTGCCGACGCAGTGGCCGCCGGCTACCCGCAGGTGCAGGTGGACAAACAGCACATCGACATCCTCACCGCCCGCTTTGTGTTGCAGCCGCAGCGCTTTGACGTGGTGGTGGCGACCAACCTGTTCGGCGACATCCTCTCCGACCTGGGGCCTGCGACCGCCGGCACCATTGGCCTGGCGCCTTCGGCCAACCTCAACCCCGAGCGCAAGTTCCCGTCCCTGTTCGAGCCGGTGCACGGCTCGGCTCCCGACATTTACGGCAAGAACATCGCCAACCCGATTGCCATGGTCTGGTCTGCCGCGATGATGTTGGACTTTCTCACCGCAGGGCAGGGCGCCGGCCGGGCTGCGCATGACGACATCGTGCGCGCCATCGAGACGGTGTTGCGCGCCGGCCCGGCCTCGGGACACCTCACGCCCGACCTGGGTGGGCAGGCCGGCACGACGGCCCTCGGCCAGGCGATCGCCGCTCTGGTCTGAGCCCCTTCAGAGGGGGGCAGCTCCGGGCTCACTGCCCTGGGTGAGCGTGACGCGCTCGCGTGCCCCCCGCACCTGGGCCTTCTCGCCGGCGCTGGCGAATTTGCTGTACGAATGCAAAAGCGGGACCATCTGCGCGTAGATGCGCGGGTTGCCGGCCAGGCACTCGCGCTGCTCGAGGAAGTCGGCTTCGCCAGTGAAGTTGCCCACCAGGCCACCGGCTTCCTGCACCAGCAGCGAGCCGGCGGCCACATCCCAGGGCGCCAGTCCCAGTTCGAAGAAGGCGTCGGTGAAGCCGGCTGCCACATAGGCCAGGTCGAGGGCGGCGGCGCCCGGGCGCCGCAGGCCAGCGGTGCGCTGCATTACCTCGCCCATGAGGCGCAGGTAGTCCTCGATCGGGTCGCCCTTGCGGTAAGGAAAGCCGGTCGAGACCAGGCACTGGCGCAGGTCGGTGCGCTTGCTGACCCGCAGGCGCCGGTCGTTGAGCGTCGCGCCGCGCCCGCGCGTGGCGGAGAAAAGGTCGTTGCGTGACGGGTCGTAGACCACCGCCTGTTCGACCTTGCCGCGCACCGCCAGGGCGATGCTCACGCAATAGACGGGGAAGCCATGGATGAAGTTCGTAGTGCCGTCCAGCGGGTCGATGATCCAGACATGGTCGGAGCCTTGGCGACCTTGGGTCTTGCCCGACTCCTCGGCCCAGATCGCGTGGTCGGGGTAGGCGGTGAGCAGGATCTCGATGATGGCCTTCTCGCTGGCATGGTCCACCTCGGTCACGAAGTCGTTCACCTGCTTTTGCGAGATGCGCACGGACTCTACGTCGAGCGCGGCCCGGTTGATGATTGAGCCAGCGGCGCGGGCGGCCTTGATGGCCACGTTGAGCATGGGGTGCAGGTTGGACGACATCGGTGTTAAGGAAGGAGCACGCCCGAACCCGGGCGGGACGTGCGGGCAGCGGGGCTGGCAGCACGGTCGGGCCACCCGGCGATGCGGGCGGCGACAATCGGTCATTGTACTTTCCGGGCGTCCCGCTTCGGCCTCGCCTTGCCTGCGCCCTGTCGCCCCCCTCAGCCCCTGCCGAGATCGTCGTTGAAGACACGGTTCATCCTCATCGAAACCAGCCACGCCGGCAATGTGGGCGCAGCAGCCCGCGCCCTCAAGGTCATGGGCTTTGACGACCTGGTGCTGGTCAGGCCCCGCTGGCCCGACGTTCTCGCCCGAGAAGAGACCGTGCAGCGCGCCAGCGGCGCGACCGACGTGCTGGCCCGGGCCCGTATCGTCGCGACCCTGGACGAGGCGCTGGTCGGCGTGTCCCACCTGTGTGCCACCGCCATGACCCCGCGCGATTTCGGTCCGCCCACCGAGGCGCCCCGATCGCATCTGGCAGGGCTGGCGGCCCGCTGGCGCGCGGGTAATGCCGATCCCGGACCCGGTCCTGGGCCCAATGCCGGTCCCGATGACGGGTCCTCCGGCACCATCCCCGCCGGTGTCGCCTTTCTGTTCGGATCCGAGCGCTTTGGCATGGCCAATGCCGACGTCTACCGCTGCCATGTGGCCCTGTCCATTCCGACCGCGCCCGGCTACGGTTCCCTCAACCTCGCGGCGGCAGTGCAACTCATCGCCTACGAGTGGCGGCAGGCCCTCGGGGGTTTCGTTGCGACGGATGTCTCTGACGGGCCAGAGGACGCGTCGCTGCGCAGCCCCAATCAGGCCGACGCTGCCGCGGTGGCCGGCCTGCTGGCCCATTGGGAGCAGGCCCTGGTGGAGGTGGGCTTTCTGGACCCCGCCGCGCCGAAGAAGCTGATGCCGCGCCTGAACCAGTTGTTAAACCGCGCGGGCCTCAGCGCGGAAGAAATCCACATCCTGCGTGGCGTGGCCAAGGCCATGCAGCAGGCGGTGGCGACCGGCGGGCCGCAGGCGAGCCCCGGCCGCAAGCCTTAGACTCGGTCGCATGATCAGCCGTCTGCGTTCCGACATCCGCTGCATCCTCGAGCGGGACCCCGCCGCTCGCAGCATTTGGGAGGTGCTCACCTGCTACCCAGGCTTGCATGCACTGGTGCTGCACCGCCTGGCCCATGCCCTGTGGACACGTGGCCTGCGTTGGCTGGCCCGCTTCACCTCCCACTTTTCACGCTGGCTCACCGGCATCGAAATCCACCCGGGCGCCAAGGTCGGCGACGGCGTCTTCATTGACCATGGCATGGGCGTCGTGATCGGCGAGACCGCCGAAATCGGCGACGGTTGCACCATCTATCAGGGCGTGACCCTGGGTGGCACCTCGCTCACCAAGGGCGCCAAGCGACACCCGACACTCGGACGTAACGTGGTCGTCGGCGCGGGCGCCAAGGTGCTCGGCGGCTTCGAGGTGGGTGAGGGCGCAGCCATCGGCTCCAACGCGGTGGTGACCAAACCGGTGCCGGCCGGTGCCACGGCAGTGGGCATCCCGGCGCGCATCATCGAGGCTGAAGAAGGCGTGCGCCGCGAGGCAGCCGCCAGCCGCATGGGTTTTTCTGCCTACGGCATCACGCAAAGCGATGACCCGCTTTCGCAGGCGATGAAGGGGCTGATCGACAGCGCCTCGACCCAGGAGCACCAGATCGCGCTGCTTTGGCAGGCGATTGAAAAGCTTTCGCAAGGCCAGTCGCTGGCCGACTGCGTGCCGCCGGGGGCCGCCCGGCGCGAGAACTTCGAGGCCGACAAGCTCTCGCAGATGGTGGGCAAGTAAGGCCTCGCCTTCAGCGGCCCTCTCCGCAGCCCCCGCCCCTCTCTGTCCCTATCAGGCGCTACGCGGCGGGCGAACCGCGTTCTTCGGCCGAAACGCTGCGCAGACCCGGTCATCGGTTTCCAGGTAGGGCCCGCCGATCAGGTCGACGCAATAGGGCACCGCGGCGAAGATGCCCGGCACCTCGCTGCGGCCTTCTACATCCCGCAGGCCCTCCAGCGTTTCCTGGATGGACTTGGGCTGCCCCGGCAGGTTGATGATCAGGCTTTGGCCCCGAATCACCGCCACCTGGCGCGAGAGGATGGCCGTCGGGACGAAGCGCAGGCTGATCTGCCGCATTTGCTCGCCAAACCCGGGCATCACCTTGTCGGCCACCGCCAGCGTGGCCTCGGGCGTCACGTCGCGCGGGGCCGGGCCGGTGCCGCCGGTGGTCAGCACCAGGGAACAGCCAGCGTTCACCAGTTCTATCAGGGCCTCGCTGATGCGGTCCTGTTCGTCGGGAATCAGCCGGGGTTCGAATTGGATCGGGTTGCGCAGGGCCCGGGTGAGCCAGTCTTGCAGCGCGGGCAGGCCCTTGTCTTGGTAGACGCCGCTGCTGGCGCGGTCGCTCACGGAGACGATACCGATGCGCACCGGGTCCAGGGCTTCTTGGGCGCCTCCGGGGGCTTGGGCAGGGTTAGGGGAGGTCGTGGCGTTCATGGCGGTTCAGTCCTGGCGCTCCAAGTCGTAGGCGCCGTCTTCGTCACGAGGCGCGGTGTCGCCTCCCCGCAGTTGCTCGCGCACCAGCTGAAAAATCTCGCGGAAGGCCCGGCTCTGGCGCGGCGCCAGTCCGCGCGAGACCGCATCGGCATCGGGCGGAGCCTGGTCCTTGCGGGCCTGGCGCACCAGGGACCGCAGTTGCTGCGCGTCGCTGCCAGGGTACTGCGCCAGCCAGTCGGAGAGCGCCTGGTCGCGGGCGATCAGGTCGTCACGCCAGCGCTCGGCCTGGTGCAGGGCCAGGGTGTCGGATGCCGAGCCGCGGTGTTGCACGTCGATCGCTTCGCGCACGGCCGCACGCTGCGTTTCGTCGAGTCGGCGCATCAACTTGCCCACGTACTGCATCTGCCGGCGCTTGCCCTCGAAGTTGGTGATCCGGGCGGCTTCGCGCACGGCCTCAACCAGGCTCTCGGGCAGGGCCAGCGGTTCTAACAGGTCGGCCCGCAGGGTCATGAGCTGTTCGCCCAGCTTCTGCAGGTCGGTGCTTTCGCGCTTGAGGTCGGTCCGGCTGATTTCGTTGCCCTTGAGCTCGGCCTTGAGCTGCAAGTCCAGCTCGCTGCCTTCGGCCACGAACTGGCCGCGCACGAAATAGCCTTTTTTGAGTTTGCGTGACATGGAAATGGGGAGGGGCTCCCGGCGCGTGTTCGGCCGGGAAGGTAGGGGCGCAAGTATCATAGCCGCGCAATGAAGACCTCCTCCTCTCCCTCCGCCGGTGCCGCACCGGGTTTTTCCTACAGCCGCGCCCATTTCGAGCATTTGGTCGATCTGGCGCTCGGCCATGCCAAGCGTCTGGGCGCCACTGACGCCGGCGCCGAGGCTTCCGAGGGCTGCGGCCTGTCGGTATCGGTGCGCAAGGGCGAGCTGGAAAACGTCGAACGCAACCGCGACAAGTCCCTGGGCGTCACCGTCTACATCGGCCAGCGCCGCGGCAATGCCAGCACCTCCGACTTTTCCGAGGCCGCCATCCGCCAGACGGTGCAGGCCGCCTACGACATTGCCCGCTTCACCGCAGAAGACCCGGTGGCCGGCCTGCCCGACGCCGGCGATATTGCGCAAGCCTCCGAGCAACCCGACCTGGACCTGTTCCACCCCTGGCCCATCAGCAGCGAAGAGGCCGCCCAATTGGCCCTGGCCTGCGAGCAGGCGGCCCTGGGCACCAGCCGCCGCATCACCAACAGCGAGGGCGCTGGCGTCTCGGCCCAGCAAAGCCACTTCTTCAGTGCCCACACCCGGGGCTTTTCGGGCGGCTACCCGCTCTCGCGCCACTCCTTGTCGGTGGCGCCGATCGCTGGCCGTGGCAACGACATGCAGCGCGACGCCTGGTACAGCTCTATGCGCAACGCCAACGAACTGGCCTCTCCGCAGGCGGTGGGCCGCTATGCTGCCGAGCGCGCGCTCTCGCGCCTGAAGTCCCGCAAGATCAGCACCCGCGAGTGCCCGGTCCTTTTCGAGTCGCCCTTGGCGGCCGGCCTGCTGGGCGCCTATGTGCAGGCCACCAGCGGCAGCGCGCTTTATCGTCGCAGCAGCTTCCTGCTCGACTCACTGGGCAAGCAGGTGCTCCCGCGCCATATCGACATCTCCGAGGACCCGCACCAGCGCGGTGGTAAAGGCAGCGCCCCCTTCGACGATGAGGGTGTACGCACCCGCGCCCGACAAGTGGTGACTGCTGGCCGGGTGGAGGGCTACTTCCTCTCCAGCTACTCCGCTCGCAAGCTGGGCATGAAGACCACCGGCAACTCCGGCGGTTCGCACAACCTGGTAATGAGTTCCCGCCGCACCCGGCCCGGTGATGATCTGCCGGCCATGCTGCGCAAGCTGGGCACGGGCCTGTTCGTCATCGAGCTGATGGGGCAGGGCGTCAACTACGTCACTGGCGACTACTCTCGCGGTGCCAGCGGCTTCTGGGTCGAGAACGGCGAAATCGCCTTTCCAGTGCAAGAGATCACCATCGCCGGCAACCTCAAGGACATGTTCCGCGGCATCGAGGCCATGGGCGCCGACACCTACAACTACGGCGCCAAAACGGTGGGGTCGGTGCTGATCAACAGAATGAAGGTCGCCGGCTCCTGAGGCCTTCGTTGCGCGCGGGTCCGACCCCGCGCCCCTCCCGTCTGAGGAAAGCACCATGGATTTTCTTGGCCTGCCCGGACTTCTCCCCCTGATCCAGGCCCCCATGGCCGGCTCCCAGGGCGCCCGCCTGGCGCTGGCGGTGGGCGAGGCCGAGGCCCTGGGCTCCCTACCCGCGGCCATGCTGGGTCCCGACGCGCTCGAGCGCGAGCTTGAGCTGCTGCAGGCGGCCGTGCGCCCGTACAACGTCAATTTCTTCACCCACCAGCCCCCCGCGCACGACCCGGCGCGGGACGCGCGCTGGCAGCAGGCCCTTGCGCCGTACTATGCCGAACTTGGGCTGGACCTGTCCCAGGCTGCGGGCGGCGCCAGCCGCCGGCCCTTCGGCCCCGAATCGGCCGAGGTGCTGGAGCGCTTCCGGCCTGCGGTGGTGAGCTTTCATTTCGGCCTGCCGTCTCCCGAGCTGCTGGCGCGGGTGCGTGCGATGGGGTCGCGGGTGATGGCCTCCGCCACCACGCTGGCAGAAGCGCTGTGGCTGGAGGACCGGGGAGTGGATGCGGTCATCGCCCAGGGCCTGGAGGCGGGCGGGCACCGGGGGCATTTCCTCTCGACCGACATCAGCCTGCAAACCGGCATGCTGGACCTGGTGGCGCAGTGCGCACTGGCG
>Ga0164292_10000232_pt1 | contig 40460 bp, 43 predicted proteins | sample GEODES117metaG_FD_111486 | JGI IMG/M metagenome (GOLD analysis project Ga0164292, IMG submission 111486) | Eutrophic lake water microbial communities from Lake Mendota, Wisconsin, USA - GEODES117 metaG | ecosystem: Environmental > Aquatic > Freshwater > Lake | place: USA: Lake Mendota...
GCCAACCGCCTGATGGGTGGGCGCTTGGGTGAGCCTGCGCAGTCTGCCGCACCGGTCACTACTCCCGGTGCGGGCGCCGCACCCGCGCAGGGTGGCGTACAGGTTATGCCAATTCAATGAAAAAACTCCTAGCGCTCGCGCTGCTTGCGGCGCTTGGGGGTATCGGGGCGTGGTTCTTTGCTGCACCCGCGCCTAAGGCCCCCGAGGTAACGTTTTCGACCTTATCGGGCAAACAGCTCACACTTTCAGAGCTACGCGGAAAGGTCGTGCTGGTCAAGTTCTGGGCAACTAATTGCGTAAGCTGCGTGGCGCAAATGCCGGACAACATCGAGAACTACAACAAATACCGTGAACAAGGCTTCGAGCTCGTGGCTGTCGCGATGCAATACGACCCTGCCAACTACGTGATTAATTTTGTGGAAACGCGCAAGCTACCGTTTCCTGTGGCGCTAGACACAGTCGGCGGCGCAGCAAAAGCCTTTGGCGATGTGAAGCTCACTCCAATGGCGTTCCTGATCGATAAAAACGGTCAAATCATCAAACGCTATCTCGGACTGTATGACAAGCAAGAGTTTCGTCGCACGCTCGAAAAAGCTTTGGCCGGCTAGCCCCCAACGGGTCGTTCTTGGCTCTACAATCCGGTTCCAACAATTTGTTCCGATCCACAACCACTTGCCTGCCGAAAGCCCATGACCAGTCAGACACAAACCACTTCCATGCCTCCAGAAGTATTTGCCGAGGTTTTGTCCGAAAGTCTGCCCTATATCAAGCGCTTCCACGGCAAGACAATCGTCATTAAATACGGTGGCAATGCGATGACCGAAGAGGTCTTGCAGCGCAGTTTCGCGCACGACGTCGTCTTGTTGAAATTAATTGGCCTGAACCCCATCGTGGTGCACGGCGGCGGCCCACAGATTGATGAAGCGCTGCGCCGCATTGGCAAGCAAGGTACGTTTGTTCAAGGCATGCGCGTGACAGATGCGGACACCATGGAAGTCGTGGAGTGGGTGCTTGGCGGACAAGTGCAGCAAGATATTGTGCTCATGATTAACGAAGCAGGCGGAAAGGCAGTCGGCCTAACAGGCAAAGACGGCTGTTTGATCCAAGCAAGCAAAAAACTAATGCCCAATAAGGACGACCCGTCCAAACCTCTAGACATCGGTTTTGTAGGTGATATCGACCGCGTAGAACCCGCCGTTGTGAAAGCCTTGCAAGATGACCAGTTCATCCCCGTGATTTCGCCTATCGGTTATGGGGTAGACGGTCTTGCCTACAACATCAATGCTGACGTCGTCGCTGGCAAGATGGCCGAGGTGCTTGGCGCTGAAAAACTACTCATGATGACCAACACCCCTGGTGTGCTCGACAAGGATGGCAACCTGCTGCGTCAGTTGTCGGCCAAAACGATTGATGCATTGTTCGCCGACGGAACAATCTCAGGCGGAATGCTGCCAAAGATTTCCTCGGCACTGGATGCCGCACGCAATGGCGTGAAGTCCGTACACATCGTAGACGGTCGCGTACCTCACTGCCTGTTACTCGAAGTATTAACAGATCGCGGCGTTGGCACAATGATCTCGTCGCAGTAATGCGCGCGTGACGCCCAAAAGACTTCCACTACATCCACGGATACGCGTGCGTCGTGCACGCGTGCATCTTGCCGCAGGCTCTGCTGCCGCACGCAATAAAGACCTGGTCTGGTTCTTTGACCTAGACAACACGCTGCACGACACGTCACACAAGATTTTCCGCGAGATCAACCTCGGCATGACTGCCGCGGTGATGGAAGCGCTCTCTATTGACGAGCAAGAGGCGAGTCTGCTGCGGACCCAGTACTGGCGCAAATATGGTGCAACCCTGATCGGTTTAGTTCGGCACCATGCCGTGGACCCCCATGCGTTTTTGCATCGTAGCCACGACTTCGATGTTGCGCCGCTAGTGCGGGCTGAATCAGGTCTGGCAAGTAAGCTGCGTCGCCTGCCCGGGCGCAAGGTACTGGTCACAAATGCGCCATTGCACTATGCACGTGCAGTACTAAAGCACCTAAAAATTCTGCAGTGTTTCGATGGGCTGTGGGGCGTCGAACAGATGCGCTTACACGGCCATTTCAGGCCAAAACCGTCAAGCGCCATGATGCGCCACATCCTGGCGCACGAGGGCGTCTCGCCTCGCAGAGCGGTTCTCGTCGAGGACACCGTCGAGAACCTACGTGGTGCAAGACGCGCTGGTCTGCGCACCGTGCATGTCTACCACCCCGGGACACCGTTTGGTCGCGGTAAAAGCGGTCGCCCAAATTTTGTCGACTTGCGGGTAAACTGCGTATCAGACCTGCTGCTTCAAAAGCGTCCGTTGCGGGCGTAGCACACACCCATTCGCAGCTTACGCCTCACCTTTAATCCCTCCTTGATGGGCCGAACGCGATGTCAGTCAAAACCGGCGAACGTAAACATCAGATTCTGCAAATGCTTGCAGAAATGCTTGAGCAGCCTCGTGCGGCTCGAATCACAACGGCTGCGCTTGCTGCGCGAATGCAATTGTCTGAGGCAGCGCTTTACCGTCACTTCGCAAGCAAAGCCCAAATGTTTGAGGGCTTGTTCGAGTTCATCGAATCAACGATTTTCACGCTCGTTAGTCAAATCGTGGCGGCAGAACCTAATGGTGTGGAACAGGCGCGCAAAATCGCCGCGATGTTGCTCACCTTTGCACAACGCAACCGCGGCATGACGCGCGTCTTGACCGGGGACGCCCTCGTGACCGAGGACGAGCGCCTTCAAGCACGCGCTAGTCAGATTACTGATCGCATCGATGCCTCTTTCAAGCAATCGCTGCGCCATGCCATCACTAGCGGAACACTTGATCCTTCGATTGAAGTCACCGCCTTAGCGGCTGCGCTGACACAGTTTGTGATTGGCAGCTGGTTGCGCTTTGCACAGAGCGCATGGCAAACCGTTCCCACCTTACACATGGAAGCACAACTCAAGCTGATCCTGGGTGCGGCTGAGAATAGTCGCTAAGCCAAATTAACTCAGGCGTGAGGCCTCGACGCGCAAACAATACAGCCGAGATCGCGCTTAACTTTTACGCTATGCCACTGCATGTCGAGTGCGTCCAGTATTAATAGGCGACCTTTCAGGGTAGTGCCGATTGCAGCGATAATTTTCAATGCCTCTGCGGCCTGCATGCTGCCGATGATGCCGACGAGGGGGGCAAAAACCCCCGTGGTCGCACAGTTAAGCGCCTCCACATCGTCCGCCTCGGGAAATAAGCAGTGATAACAGGGTGCCTGCGGGTCGCGGGGATCAAACACACTGACCTGCCCCTCAAAACGGATGCCTGCGCCGGAAACCAAAGGCTTGGCATACTGAACACAAGCGCGATTGACCGCATGGCGCGTTGCAAAATTATCAGTGCAGTCCAAGACAACATCGACTTGTGAGATCTCTTGATCGAGGGAATGCGGGTCCATCCTCGTCGTTCGAATCTCTACCTTCAGTTCCGGATTCAGCGCCAGCATTGTCTGGCGCCCAGACTCTGCCTTGAGCTGCCCGAGACGACTCGTATTGTGCATAATCTGCCGCTGTAGATTACTAATCTCAACGACATCATTATCAGCCAACACGATCGTGCCCACGCCAGCAGAGGCAAGGTACATCGCCGCAGGCGAACCTAACCCACCGGCTCCTACGATTAACACCCTCGCCGCCAAGAGCCTTTCTTGGCCTTCTATGCCCAACTCATCCAACAAGATATGCCGAGCATACCTTAGCAGCTGGGCGTCATTCATTTTTTACTCGACGATCCCTCGGCCGCGGCTCCTGCCTTTGCGCTCTTGGGTGCAGGGACGGCTTTTTGAATCGGCTTCCCATCCAAGAAGTTAACGGCCTGTTGCAACTGGAAGTCTTCTGGCGTGCCAAACTGAAACACCTTATTGGTATCTGCGAGCGGCGTTTCATCTTCCTTCGCTTTTGCCTGCTCTTCCGGAGTCTGACGGTTACTCAGATGGCGCTGCAGATCAGCTTCACGGGGCATTTTGAACAAGTCGCCCTCTGCTGTATCGGCTACGACGATGTCTGGGCTGATGCCCTTGGCCTGAATTGAGCGACCATTTGGCGTGAAATAACGTGACGTCGTAAGCTTAATTGCAGTGGTGTCTGAGATTGGCAGAATGACCTGGACAGAACCTTTACCAAAGGTCCGGTTACCCATGATGGTGGCACGCTTGTGATCTTGCAAAGCACCCGCAACGATCTCTGCCGCCGAAGCCGAACCGACGTTAACCAAGACCACCATCGGTACCGTCTTCACCCACGCAGGTAGGCCACGCAAGTAGTCGGGCTCGCCACGCGCATAGTCAGAAGGGTTAGACAAATATTTTTGTTTTGCATCTGGCGCACGACCGTCTGTCGACACAACCAGAGTATCGGGCTTGAGGAAGGCCGCTGAGACACCAATTGCACCACTCAATAACCCACCCGGATCGTTGCGCAGATCGAGGATCAACGCACGCGGAGCACCCTTCGCCGCGAGCTCTTTCAAATGCCTTGCAAGGTCAGCGCCTGTCTTTTCCTGGAATTGCGCGATACGTACATAACCAATATTTCCGTCGAGCATCTTGCTGCGTACGCTGCGCACACGAATCGTATCGCGCACAATCTTGATGACTAGCGGTTGTGTTTGACCTTGCCGAATAATCGTCAGGGTGATCGGCGTTCTAACAGGACCGCGCATCATCTTGACCGCGTCAGTCAAGCTCAAGCCTTTAGTCGAGGTGTCATCAATTTTAGAAATTAAATCTCCGGCACGAATCCCCGCGCGTGCGGCGGGCGTGTCTTCGATCGGCGAGATGACTTTTACCATCCCGTCTTCCGTACCCACCTCAATCCCTAAACCACCGAACTCGCCTTGTGTGGAGCTTTGCATTTCTTTGAAAGCGTCCGCGTCCAGGTAGGCAGAGTGCGGATCCAGATCGGACAGCATTCCAGAGATTGCGCCACTGATTAGTTTTTTATCGTCAACGGCCTCAACGTAATTATTTTTGATTGCCGAAAACACACTCGAGAATTGTCTCAACTCATCGAGCGGCAAGGGCGAACCGCGCTGCGCGACAGCACTGATGCCCAGGCTCAAGAGCACTCCGGCAACGATACCTGCGGAAACTAAACCGAAACTACGTAATTTGCGAGTGCCCATGCACATTCCTGAATTCAATGTCGTTAATGCGGAAACCTAGGCAACAATAAAAAACTAACGGGCCAGATAGGCTATCGGATCGACCGCGACGCCGCGGTGTCTGATTTCGAAGTATAGGGCCGAATCCACTTGTCCACCTGTACTTCCCGCTAGGGCAACCGTATCCCCAGCCCGAACCGTATCACCCACCTGTTTAAGCAAGCTTTGGTTGTAGGCATAGACGCTGAGATACTCTTGCCCATGGTCAACAATCAACAGGTTGCCAAACCCCCTGAGCCAGTTTGAGTACACCACGGTGCCATTCCCGACTACCTGCACTGCTGCACCAGAAGCAGCACGCACCAGAATCCCGCGCCAGACTCCGCCCTCGGGGCGATCTGTCCCAAACCGGGCCATGATGGTCCCCCGGATCGGCCAGCGCACGCTCTTGGACAATCCCTTACCCGCAGCAAGGGATGCCGTATCCGAATCGGACTGTGCGGCGGCCTCAGTCTGTGCCGCCTGCTCAGCCGCCTGTCGACGCTTATCGGCCTCGGCCACACGTCGCGCCTCTTCAGCCTCGCGCTGCGCCTTCTCTTTTCGAGCCAACTCGATCTTACGAGCCTCTTGCTCGCGGCGCTCCGCCTCGGCTGCCGCCTGCTGGGCCGCCTTAAGCTGCCCCTCTAAGTCCGTAATCAAGCCAGACAGGCGCTTTTCGTCTTGACCAAGCCGAGCTGCTTCTGTTCGCTGGGCTTGCATCTGCCCCTCAATACGAGCCAAAACCGTGGCGCGCTCCTTTTTTTGCGCTTCTAGTGCGTCCTTTTGCTGGGCGGTTTCGCTGACCAGACGCGCCACATCCTTTTGGCGAACATCTGCACGCGCTTCTAGCTGAGCCAAGCGCTCAATATCCTGCTTTAACGCTGCAACAGTATCTGCGCGTGCCTTAGAGACATAGTCAAGATACGCGAGGTTACGCCCAAGCTCTTGGGGGTCATCGCCCGACAGTAGCGCGGACCATGGAGACAACCCACTTGAATACTGCCGACGTAACTGGTCAGACAGTTCGTCGCGGCGCACGCTCAGGGTGCGCTGTTGAAGAGTGATTTGACGTTGTAAATCGGTTAGTTCGCTCTGAGCCTTTTTTAGCTCGGCTGCGAGCTCAGCGATACGTCGAGAAATCTGAGAAATCGCCGTTTCCGACACCTTTAGTGCATCCGCGGCTTCCTTGCGATCGGACTCTCGGGCGTCCAACTCCTTTTGTACAGACTGAATCCGCCCGCGCAAGTCTTCCCTCTGGCGCTGAGCTTGGCTTTGGCGGGCGGCAATCTCCTCGGGCTTGGCGAACGAAGTGCCTGCTCCTCCACAGAGGCTTAGGCCAAGACACACCGCAATCGCGAAACGCCGTTTGATCACGCTTTCTTAGCTTTCCCTTGGGCCGCCACCGCTGCCATGGCAGCCTCAATTTCAGCCGGATCGCCGAGGTAGTAGTGTCGAATGGGCCGCAATTCTTTGTCCAACTCATACACCAGCGGTTGACCGGTAGGGATATTTAGGTGAACGATCTCGTCATCAGAGACATGATCCAGATGCTTGATCAATGCGCGCAGACTGTTGCCATGGGCTGCGACCAGCACCCGACGTCCCGCTCGGATCGAAGGTGCGATTGTTTCATCCCAGAACGGCAGAACCCTCGCGACGGTGTCCTTCAGACATTCCGTCGCGGGCAGCTGCTCTGGAGTTAGCTTGGAGTAGCGTGGATCAAACCGGGGATGACGCTGGTCATCTAGGCCGATCGGATTGGGCGCAATGGCGTAGGCACGACGCCAGATGAGTACTTGCTCGTCACCGTACTGAGCCGCCATCTCAGCCTTATTTAGTCCCTGCAAGTCTCCGTAGTGGCGTTCGTTTAGCCGCCAGTTGTTGTGAACCGGCAGATACATCGTATCCATAGCGTCTAGCGCAATCCATAGGGTGCGAATCGCACGCTTGAGTACCGAAGTAAAGGCCACATCAAAAGCATAGCCTTTCTCCTTGAGCAACTCGCCGGCGCGGCGCGCCTGCTCTCGCCCAGCCTCGGTCAAATCGATGTCGGTCCAGCCGGTGAATCGATTTTCCAGGTTCCATTGGCTTTCGCCGTGACGCATCAAGACTAATTTATACATGGCAGACACAGGTTAAAGTGTAGTTAAAGCATCATTTTATAATTGTCTTCGTCTTTACAACCAGCCGACCCTTTTTTTGGGGCTAAATCGCCCCTTTTGGACACACCGTGGATTTCTTTTCAGATCAAAACAACCTTCTCTTAATCGGCATTGCCCTTGGCTCGGGCTTAGCCTTAGCTTGGCCAATGATTCAACGCAGTCGCGGCGGGGCAAGCGTAAGCAGCACCCAAGCGGTACAAATGATTAACCATCAAGGGGCCGTTTTACTCGATGTACGCTCAATCGAAGCGTTTCACGGCGGTCATATTCCCCAAGCGCGCCACGCTCCCCTGGCCGACCTAGAAAAGAAAGCTGCTAGTCTGGCCAAAGACAAGCCTGTCATCCTAGTGTGCGAGATGGGGCGTAGCGCTGTCGGGGCGGCGACCAAATTACGGGCCCTGGGCTTTACAGCTGTCAGCATCCTGGATGGCGGGATCAAGGCCTGGACGACTGCTGGCCTTCCCCTCACGACCAAATAACGGAGTCACTCTATGAACAAAGTTGTCATGTACACCACTGGCTACTGCCCTTATTGCTCGCGCGCCGAGATGCTCCTGACTCAGCGTGGTGTGGCCGAAATTGAAAAGATCCGCATCGATGTCGATACCGAGCAGCGCGCCCTCATGATGGAACGCACTGGCCGCCGCACCGTTCCCCAGATTTATATCGGCGACACGCATGTAGGTGGCTTTGATGATCTGTCCGCACTAGACCGCGACGGAAAACTATTACCTCTGCTCAACGGGTAAGCCTCTAACGCTCGCCCACTTTTTCTCTCCCCTGTCCCTGGATTCTTTATGTCTGACCAAAACGCTCAACCCGAAAACGCGCCCTCCTTTAATATGCAGCGCGTCTATCTCAAGGATCTTTCCCTCGAGATGCCCAATGCTCCAAATATTTTTCTGGAGCAAGATGCACCAGAGGTCGAAGTCGCGATCAACGTAGGTGGCCAAGCCCTTGCCGAGACTGTTTTTGAATCGGCCGTCACGGTAACGGTCACAACACGCATTAAAGATAAAGTGTTGTACTTGGTTGAAGCTACGCAAGCTGCAATTTTTGAAATCGCAAATATTCCCGCTGAGCAACTTGACCCCATCATGGGCATCGTGTGTCCTACGATGCTCTATCCCTACTTGCGCGCTAACGTAGCAGATGCCATCACACGCACATCTCTGCCGCCGCTACATCTTGCTGAAGTTAACTTTCAAGCGCTGTTCGAACAACGTTTGGCACAGGCTGCTCAAGAGGCTGGCGCGGCAGATGCCGGCAAGGAGTCTGGCCTAATCCTCCCTCCGGGCATGACCCGGCAGTAATGCAACAAAGTCTAGGCCTCCATGCCCGCAACTAACGCTCACAACGGCCCAGTTGCGGTGCTTGGCGCAGGTGCGTGGGGGACCGCGCTCGCAAATATCGCTTGCAACCATCGCGACACCGTACTGTGGGCGCGTAATAAAGAAGTTGCCAGCGAGATTCAAACCAAACACACCAATCGGGGTTATCTACCCGAGGTGGCGCTTCACGCATCCATGCGAGCAACGAATGCGCTCAGCGCTGCACTCGATTACGCGTGCGCAGGGACATCTCCCGGGCTGTTAATCCTTGCGGTCCCGCTGGCAGGCTTGCGCAGCCTATGCGAGCAGCTGTCCGAGGGACTCGCACATCGCACCGACCTAATCTCCGGCATCATTTGGACCTGCAAAGGGCTCGAGGCAAGCAGCGGAAAGCTACCCTCCCAAATCGCGCAAGAAGCACTAGGCGCGGACTTGAACGTCCCGTCGGGTGTTCTGTCAGGCCCCTCCTTTGCACGCGAGGTTGCACAAGGGTTGCCGGTGGCACTAACTGTCGCAAGTCAGAGCACTGCGCTGCGCTCGAGCTGCATCAACGCCCTCCACGGTGGCGCAGTGCGGGTTTACACAAGCGACGACGTGGTTGGCGTTGAAGTGGGCGGAGCCCTAAAGAACATCATGGCCATCGCCTGCGGTATCAGCGATGGCTTAGGGCTCGGCACAAATGCGCGCGCAGCGTTAATTACCAGAGGCCTCGCGGAAATGACGCGATTTGGTGAAGCACTTGGTGCTCGCCCAGCAACGTTCTACGGGCTCACTGGCCTCGGGGATCTCGTACTAACCGCGACGGGAGAGCTATCACGTAATCGGTTGGTCGGCCTCGAGGTCGGCCGTGGGCGCTCATTATCTGACATTCTTGCGGGTGGCCTGACTGCAGAAGGCGCACGCTGCGCGCAAGCTGTATTGCTGCGCGCGCAATCGTTAAAGGTAGACATGCCAATCACCCGAGCGGTATGTGAAGTTTTATTTCAGGGAATCTCCCCAATCGGCGCGGTCACTCGTTTGTTGGCCCGCGAAGCGACAACAGAGTAACTACTATGCAAACACACAGCACACGGCGCACAATAACCAACCCGAGCTACCTGGCTCGCATCTTCACAATAATTTGTGCGCTCATGACAAGCGCGTTTTCAAGTGTCACTTATGCTCAGCAGGCTTGGCCGCTTGAACGCCCCATCCATCTGATCGTTCCGTTCCCCGCTGGCAGCTCACCCGATTTGCTCGCACGCCTTTTGGCGACGCCACTTTCCAAGGCGCTCAACCAAAGCATCGTCGTCGAAAATAAGCCTGGTGCAGGAGGCAATATTGGTACGCGCTTAGCGGCGCGGGCAGCACCAGATGGCTACACACTGCTCTACACGATCAATGGACCTCTTGTAACGGCCGCAACGCTCTACAAAAAAACGCTGGGCTACGATCCCTTTAAAGATCTCGCGCCGGTGACGCTAGTTGCAACGAGCCCTAACGTGCTCATCGTCAACGCCGCGTTTCCCGCCTCGACGCTCTCTGAGTTCGTGTCTTATGTCAAAACAATACCAGGCAAAGCGAACTACGGCTCTGTCGGTCCTGGTAGCGCCTCACACCTTGCGATGGAACTCTTCAAACATCGCGCTGAACTTGAGCTGACGCACATTCCGTACCCCGGCTTCCCTCAAGTGACGACTGCGATCATTGGTCAAGATATTCAAGCGGCCTTTATGGTTCCAGCTATTGCCATGGCACAAGTCAAGAGCGGCAAAGTCAAAGCGCTTGCTATTACAAGCCTAACTGAGGTTGCTGCACTACCTGGCCTGAAGCCTGTTGCAAGCCAAGGATTTGCAGGGTTCGAAGCGATCTCTTGGAATGCCATCCTTGCACCAAGCGGAACGCCTCACGCCATCACAGAGCGCCTACAAAAAGAACTGTCCTCAATTATTCAAAGCGACGAGATCAAGCAGAAGTTTGCGGCGCAATACTTTACCGCTGTTGGCTCCTCGCCCCAAGAACTCACTCGCTTAATGCAACAAGAAACTGTACGTTGGGATGAAGTCATCGCGCGCTTAAAGCTGTCGCTAGATTAATTGCCCGGAGTACTGGTTCAATTCGCGCCCACGTACCCTTGCTGACGCCAAGCTTCATACACCAGTACTGCAACGGCATTTGATAAGTTCAAGCTGCGCTGCGTCGGCAGCATGGGCAGGCGCAAACGCTGCTCTGCCGCAAACAATGCCATCTGTTGTGTAGACAAGCCTGCGGTTTCACGACCAAATACAAAAACATCACCGGGTTGGTAGTTCACTTCACCAGCATGGCGCGTACCTTTTGTTGTAATCGCAAAAATGCGGTCGCAAGGCGTGCCAATCGTCGCAAGCGCTTGCTCTAGGCTTTCGTGTTGAGCGATCGGTTGCCAGTCGTGGTAATCGAGGCCTGCGCGCCTAAGCTTTGCGTCATCCACCGTAAACCCTAGAGGCTTGACCAGATGCAAACGTGCACCGGTATTCGCGCACAGCCGAATAACGTTGCCCGTATTTGGCGGGATTTCAGGTTGGACGAGGATCACATGAAACATGTTCGTTATTGTGCCAGAGCCTGGGTGACTCGTCAGGCGCGACTAAATTAGAGGAGTCTTTGCACCAACAAGCCCAACAACGCCGCGCACGCCCGCCTGTCGCAGTGCATACGCCGCAGCCTCAAGTGTGCTTCCTGTCGTGGTGACATCGTCTACCAGACCCACCCAAATATCAGGGAGCGTTAGATCGCAGACATAAAGATCACAAACGCTTCGCCTACGTGCAACACGACCAAGCGACTTTTGACTATCGCCACTGCGCGTGCGCGTAAGCCACAAGCGTCGCACCGGCAGGCGCATCAAGCGCGATAGCTCTACGGCAATCTCGCAGGCGGGATTAAACCCACGTCGCTGCGCAGCAAGAATATCGGACGGAATCGGGACCAGTGCCGCGAGGCTTGGCAAGGGCGATTGGGCCGAACGCATCGTGCTCCAGAGCAGTCTTGCAAACAGTCCAGCATGATTCAATTGCCCGCCCTCTTTAAACGCGCGCATCAGTTGATCCGCTGGCGATGTGTAATGGGTCGCCGCAATAACCGTAACCCCACTAGGCAATTGACTCAAACTTCTCTCACACCGCACCGTCACCTCGCAAGGCAGACATAAGTCGCCTGCTCGCGCGGACCAGCCACATAACGGACATGTCCCACTTAAACAGCGCCGAAAGATCTCCCGAATAGAGTACATTTTGATACCTCCAGCAGCCATTGTCCGAGCACGCTGGTCGATTGTGTGAAACCATGACTTCCCTGTCTACGCCGAACCGACTACCCATTGACGCCAAACACGTTGCTCTGCAATTCGCTCGGCGCGGTGATCTATCCGATGCTCAGTTTTTATACGCAGAGATCGCTAAGAGGATGGATCAAAGGCTTAAGCTGATTCGTCTACAGCCACGCGAAATCCTGGATGCTGGCTGTGGGGCAGGCCAACAGCTAAGTCTGTTGCACACACGCTACCCCAGCGCCCACTATCACGGGCTTGATCACTGCACGGCATTACTTAACCAAGCCCAACAGCGTGCAAGACAACAATGGCCACGGCGCCCACCGAGCTGGCTGCTTAAACTGCTGGCGCGTCAGGCGTCCGCTCAGTGGAGTCGAGCGGATCTTGCCCAAACAAATCTGCCGCCCGAGTCATTTGACTTTGTCTGGTCTAACTTGAGCTTGCACTGGCATCCGGCCCCTCATGATGTACTCCAAGAATGGGGTCGCCTCTTGCGCCCAAACGGTCTGGTGTTTTTCTCGTGCTTTGGTCCCGCAACGCTGAAGGAGGTACGGGCTGCCCTGCAAGTCGCGAATCTGCAGACGCGCACGCCAGAATTTGTCGATATGCATGACTTTGGGGATTTGCTTGTCGAAAAGGGATTTTCAGACCCGGTCATGGATCAAGAGGTGTTGACCTTGACGTACGAAACGCCAGAAAAGCTTCTCGCTGATGTCAAAGCACTTGGCGGTAACGCAGCGATAGGAAGGCGCCCAGGCTTAGTGAGCAAGGCGTGGCGCACCCGCCTTCTCGCTGCACTAGACGCACAACGACAAGCAGACGGCCGCCTTCACTTAACGATCGAGGTGGCTTACGGCCATGCTTGGCGTAGTGCCTTGCGACGCACGCCCAGCGGTGAAACGCGCATCAGCGTGAGCGCGATTGGACGCAAATCAGCCAAAGAATGACTGATACGCTTTAATACTCATATAGGTTGCTAGACCGAACAGCAGGAACGCAAAAATACGTTTAAGTGTTTTGACAGGTAACTTGTGAGCCGCTTTGGCGCCAATCGGTGCCAGTAGGATACTGACCGAACCCAACACCAAGAGCGCAGGCCAGTAAATGTAGCCAATCATTTCTGGTGGTAAACCCTCTTTGCCCCAACCAGACCAAACATACCCAATTGTGTTGGCAAAAGCGATCGGGAAACCTAACGCCGCCGAAGTCCCAACGGCCTGATGCAAAGGGACATTACACCAGAGCAAGAACGGCACAGAAATAAACCCGCCGCCTGCTCCCACCAAACCAGAGACAAAGCCAATCGTTCCACCCGCAGCAACGGATCCCGCAGGACCAGGCATCTGTCTGGCCGCTTTTGGTTTTTTGTCACGCAACATCTGTAGGGCTGAATAGCCAACAAAGATTGCAAAAAAGAGCGCTAACCAACCCGTCTTAAGTGCTGCAAAAATTGCGCCACCCGAAATCAACCCACCAATCAGAATGCCTGGCGTGAGGGCGATCACGAGATCCCAGCGAACCGCACCTTTGCTATTGTGCGCACGAACGCTCGACACAGAAGTAAACAGAATTGAAGCCATCGAGGTGGCGATCGCTGTGTGTACGATGAGCTCAGGCGAAAGCTTTTGCCAAGTCAACAGCAGCGTTAAGAAGGGAACCAACAACATCCCGCCCCCGATTCCCAACAATCCAGCGGCAAAGCCCGTGACACAGCCTAGAATGACAAGTGCGACAATAAATAGTGGGTCCATGACGGTGATCGTTGCCTCGACGCTGTAAAAGTGGCTCAGTATACTGATAGGATCTTTACTGTGCCGGCCACGATTGTGCCAACCTCTTCTCCTAACGAATACTCAGCATGAACTCTCTCGATACCGAAGTCTTGCAAGACGCATTGGAATGGCTTCGCGAAGGTCATTCCGTGCACCTCGCGACCGTCGTCCAAACATGGGGTTCGGCACCCCGCCAAGCAGGCGCCATGCTGGCAGTTCGTAAAGACGGACGCGTTGTGGGCTCTGTTTCTGGCGGCTGCATTGAAGACGACCTCATCGCGCGCGCGCAAGGTGGGCAACTTCCGTCAAAGCCTGAGTGGGCGCGTTATGGGGTGTCCCAAGAAGAAGCCGCGCGTTTTGGTCTGCCTTGCGGCGGCACGTTACGTCTCGTCATTGAACCACTCAAGCTCGGTGATTGGATCGACCGCGTTGTCGAAGTCACGCAAGCGCAACAACTCGTTGGGCGCTGGCTTGACCTGGCAACCGGCGTTTCGACCTTAACCGACGCTCGCCCCGGACAACTGACTGAAGTTAAGGAAGAAGGCTGTCATTTCGTGTACGGCCCGCACTGGCGCCTATTGATTATTGGCGCAAATCAAACCGCTCAGGCCTTGGCAAAAATCGCGACCATGCTGGAATTTCAGGTGATTGTCTGCGATCCGCGCGAGGAATTCACTGCAGATTGGGATATGCCGGGTGTATCCCTGCAACCCGGCATGCCGGATGACGCCGTACTGGAAATACAAACCGATGCGCGCACTGCAATCGTTGCCATTACGCACGATCCCAAGCTAGACGACATGGCGCTACTCGAAGCACTTAAATCCAAGGCGTTTTATGTCGGTGCACTTGGTTCATCGCGCAATCAGACCAAACGTCGTCAACGCTTATTGGATTTTGACTTAACCGAGGACGATATTGCTCGTCTGCATGGTCCGGTCGGACTACAAATTGGTAGTCGCACGCCTGCAGAAATCGCTGTTGCTGTGGGCGCGCAGCTCGTTCAGGTTAGGCGCAGGCTTGAGGATGAGCGGGTCGCAGGGCTGAGCCATCCACCCAAACAACCTGGCTGAAGTCAGACGATCAGCGCGGGTGCTTACCCACCACGCTTGCGCGACTCAATGCCCAGTTGCTTAAGCTTGCGATAGAGGTGGGTTCTTTCCAGACCAGTTTTGTCTGACACGCGAGTCATGCTGTGGTTTTCGCGAGCGAGGTGATATTCAAAATACACCCGCTCAAATGCATCCCGCGCCTCGCGCAGAGGCAATTCAAGGGAGATGTCTCCTAGCAAGCTTGGATCAAGAGACGCTGCGACAACCGCTGCGGCAGGAGCAACTGCTTCCGCCGGCTCTTGCATCGCCGCCACAGGCGCAGCGGCTGGAGGCACCACGGGCACGAACGCGCCACTCGCTGACTTCACCACTGGCAGGCGGCCGCGCGCAAGACCAGTAGAGATAGTCTTGAGCAAGCGTTGCAATGTGATGGGTTTTTCTAAGAAATCAATCGCACCGATGCGAGTGGCCTCAACCGCAGTATCAATCGTTGCGTGGCCACTCATCATGATGACAGGCATATCGAGCAGGCCCTGTGAGCCCCACTCTTTGAGCAGCGTCACACCATCCGTATCCGGCATCCAGATATCCAGCAACACCAGATCGGGTCGCATGCGAAGCCGTGCCGCACGCGCTTGCGCCGCGTTCTCGGCGAGCTCGATCGTATGCCCCTCGTCGTAGAGGATTTCGGAAAGCAACTCACGAATTCCGACTTCATCGTCGACAACTAAAATTCTTGCCATATATTTCTTATCACCTATTGCACACGTGCATTATCGTCATCTTACGACTTTCCGTCCACCGCCAACGCAATCTGGGTCAATAAAATTGAAACTCGTGCCCCGCCTTCCTTGCGATTCGAAACATCAATGCGCCCCTGATGCTCCTCGACGATCTTGCGCACAATCGCCAGCCCGAGGCCTGTGCCTTGCGCTTTCGTGGTGACATAGGGCTCGAAAGCCCGCTGTAAGATTTGTGCGCTAAACCCGGGGCCATTGTCGGAAACTGTCAGACGAATGCCAGCTTGCTCCAAGCCTTCGCTGGGAGCTGATTCCACCCGTTGCGTCGTCACCTCAATGACTCCTGACTCGGGCTGATCCACCAACGCATCACGCGCATTCGCCAACAAATTATGTACAACTTGCCTCAATTGTGTTGGGTCGCCCACCACCCAGGGCAAATCTGGCTCAAGCGATACGCTGAGGTGCCACGCATGATGAGCATCCCGAACCATCCCTTCAATTGGATCCCAGCCATATAAGCCCAACACCTCATCGACCAACGCATTGAAATCCAAGCTCACCATCACCATCGCTGGCTTGCGCGCGTATTCTTTAAAATCGTCGACCATGTGTTTCAGAGAGCTCACCTGATTGACGATCGTATTCGTGGCGCGCGCCAAAAGTTGGGCGTCTGCGGGCTCTAGCTTATGAGCGAGCTTCATTGCCAGCCGCTCGGCCGACAGCTGGATGGGTGTCAACGGATTCTTGATCTCATGCGCGAGGCGGCGTGCAACCTCAGCCCAGGCAACGCTACGGCTTGCAGAGATGACCTCGCTAATGTCATCAAACACAACCATATACCCGTTGTTACTGCCGTCGACACGCAGTTGCGTCCCGCGCGCCAGTAAGGTCAGAGTGTAGGATTCGGTGGCGACCCTCGCATCCTCCAAGGTGATCTCAAATTGTTCCTGCCAATGCGAACGCTCTGACCCGACGGCAGAGTGCTCAGCAAACGCCTGTCTAATTCTTCGCGCAAAATCAAGCATGCCTTCAATGGTTTCAAGCGGCCGTCCTGGTGCCGAGCGCAGATCCACCTTAAGAATCATTTGAGCACCGTGATTAAAGGTCGTCAGTCGGAACTGCTCGTCAAAAACCAAGACGCCTGCGGACAGATTAGACAGCACACTTTCTAGATAGACGTTAGAGCGCTCAAGCTGCATGCGATTGCTTTCAACCATGCGGCGCGCCTCACCCAACTGTCGAGTCATGGCGTTAAAGGACCGCGTTAACTGTCCGACCTCGTCTTTGGAGGGCGGCTCAGGAAGTGCCCGAAAATCTCCGACGCTGACCGCCTGGGTGCCCGAGGCCAAAGCAAGTAGGGGGCTCACCAGCTTTTTTGATAGATATAACGCGATCGCGATCGCGGCAAAAACGGCTAATAGCAGGGCCAATGTCAGCGTGACGCCAAAAAGGTTACGCAAACTCTCACGCGACAGCGCGAGCTCTTGATAATCGCGATTGCCTTTCTGCACCTCGCTGGCGTTGCGTGCGATGATTTCAGACACGGGCTGCACTAATTGCAACCATCGGGTTTCCCCTGCGACACCGAGCGCGGCATCGACACGCTCGGGGGCTGCCAGCGGCACGATCACACGCAACTGCAGGCCGCCCTGAGACAGTGCTGCCCCAAGGTCGTCACTATCGGCTGCTGAGTAACCACGCGATACGCGCAACTGATTCATCACACTCTGGGGTGGCAGCGTCGGTGTTAACGACCCAAGTTTATCGGTGGAAAATGCAATAAGCCGCCCCGCACCGCTAAATACCAAGGCATCGATTGCTGTATTGGTTTCCCGCAAACGAGTTAAGGTGGTGGCAATGTCAGAGTCTGGCGTATTGTTTAAAGCTGAGGCCATCGCACGGGCACGGGCTTCAAGCTCTGCTAACTGAGAGCTCAGCGCAGATCGAGCGAGCGCCAGCCCAGACTCCAGCGCCGTGTCCACGCGCACATTAAACCAAGACTCAATAGAGCGAGCCATAAACTGAATAGATACGCCGTAAATTAACGCGCCAGGCAAGACTCCGATTAATGCAAACGCCAAAGCAAAGCGTGCCGTGAGGCGAGCGCCAAACTGTCCGCGTCTTAGTTGTGCGACCAGGCGGAAGGTCAACGCCACAACCCAAATAAACAGGGCTAAGGCCAGAGCGCCGTTTAACCAGAGCAATAAGTCTTGAAAATGCGCAACCAGCGAGGCATTGCCCGTTGACCACGCCAAAAGCGCAAACAAACCAAACGCACTAAAAATGCCAACGACCAGAGCAATGCGCAAAAACGTATTCATTTTGCAGGTCCCACTCGCCTAATCGAAAAATCAAACGGCGCCCAAGGACTCGTCATGGACCAGGCGCCCCGATTTCGCGCGTCAAGCTGTAAAGGGCGCGCCATCTGACTCGTATCCAGTCGAATACGTACCTTACCTTCGTACCTGACATCAGGCTCGAAGCGATCGACCGGGGAAATGGGCCAGCCTCGCACTTGTTTAATCACCTGCAGTGCATCCTCCTGGGTGGCAGCAGGCAAAAACAAATCTCCTGTTGCTACGCGCCATTGCTGCGTCAAGTTGTTGTAAATCAAGCGCCGGCTCAACGTAGTCTGCACGAGAACTTTATCAAACCACCACCAGCGCGGCGCGCTGATTTGCACATCGTAGGTGAAGTACAGCGGGACACCGTGCTCCGCCGCCTCTAGGACGCTACGACTCAGGTCGAGCGCGACATCAAGGTCCATCGTCAGTTGGCCATCTTGCGGTAGGGGCTCGATACGCGCAACCCGGGCTTCCGAAGCTCGAGCAACGCTCACGTGCACGCTCACGCAGGCAACGCACAGGAGCCACACCGCCCACAGGCGCCAACCGCGCATCCAAGGTGTTGTGTGTGCTGTCATCTCTTATTAAGCCTGGGTACGACGAGTAAACAATGCATAGAAGAACCCATCGTGACCAGCGGGATGCTCTGCGTCAGGTCGGGACGGCAAGAGTTGGCCAGGCGCGGGTAAGCGTTGCGCCTGCATATGCCGCTTAGAGAATGATTCTGCCTGCATTTCGCCCTCTTGGGGGAATATCGAACAAGTTGCCAGCAGTAATTTTCCACCGGGCGCAACCATGCTCCAGAGAGAGTCAAGGATTTCGCGCTGTAATTTTACGGTTTGCTGCACGTCACTTTCGCGCCGAAGCCAGCGAATATCAGGGTGACGACTGACGATGCCCGAAGCGGTACAAGGCAAATCAGCTAAAACGACATCAAACGGCTTGCCATCCCACCAAAGATGCGCGCGTGTCGCACTTTCTGCAACCAACCTGACTTTGGGGCTCAACAGCCGAAGCCGCTCTAAATTCTGCTCTACGCGGGCCATCCGCGCTGGATCGACATCGAGCGCTGTCAACTCAACATCCGCTAACTCAAGCAAATGTGCGGTCTTGCCTCCGGGTGCGGCGCAAGCATCAAGCACCCGCATCCCATCACGCACCTCTAGCAAAGGGGCAGCCAGCTGAGCGCCGGCATCTTGCACAGACCACCACCCCTGGGCATAGCCAGGCAATGTCGTCACGGGACGAGGCACATCCAGCACAATACCGGCCTCACCAAAGGCCGTTGCGCCGATTTGTTCATGGGCGAACGCTTGTAGCACCGCCTCTCGCGTAGTCGCCCGCACATTCACCCGTAGCGTCAATGGTGGATGCGCATTGGCCGCGTCTAACAAGCGCTCCCACTGTTCGGGATAGGCTTTGTGTAACGCGTCAATCCACCAGCGCGCATGATTGAAGCGCACCTCTGGTGCGTCAGCCGTATCAGCCAGGACTGCCTGACGCTCGCGCTGAAAGCGGCGCAACACAGCATTCACCAAGCCCTTGAAGGAGGCCGTGGCACGCTGCAGCTGCGTTGCCTCAACCGCCTGATCAACCAAAGCATGTGCGGTATAAACCGGAGTGCCTGGCTCGGGAGTTTGTTCCCCAGCTCGTATTGAGGTTTCAAGTAGCAGCAGACTCAAACCAACCAAGGCATTTAACGTAGCGTTTGGCGGCTCTCGTTCGACTAGGGTATGGCGCAACCCCATGGCCAGACCCCAATTTCGCATGGCAAAAAAACTCAAGGCCTGTGCGGAAGGGCGCACGTCAGACGGCAGCTCGGCGAGCGCCTCCGTGAGTGATTGGCCGGACTCGACACCAGCAATTGCACTGGCTGCGGCCAGTAAGGAATGAGACAAAGCAGGAGCGGCGGTATTCATACTCGGATTGTAGGGGCTTAAGACGCCACTGAGGGGGTGCTGCGCAAGGTAAAATCCTCCTCTCTCTTATGCGGGCGTTAGTCCGTCAGGCGGCACATCATGTCATCCCCAAAAGTCGGTTTTGTCAGCCTAGGCTGTCCCAAGGCACTTGTAGACTCTGAGCGCATCCTCACACAGTTACGCACCGAGGGCTATCAAATCGTGCCTGACTACGATAACGCGGATGTGGTGGTGGTCAACACCTGTGGCTTTATTGATAGCGCAAAAGCAGAGTCTCTCGAAGCGATTGGCGAGGCGATTGCGGAAAACGGACGCGTGATTGTCACGGGCTGCATGGGCGTGGAAGAGTCCGTGATCCGCGCCGCGCATCCAAGCGTACTGGCCGTGACCGGCCCCCAGCAGTACGAGCAGGTCGTCCGGGCAGTCCATGCGGCAGCCCCCCCCAGCACCACACATGACCCGTTTACGGACTTAGTCCCCCCTCAAGGCATCAAACTCACCCCTCGCCATTACGCTTACTTAAAAATATCGGAAGGCTGTAACCATCGCTGCAGTTTTTGCATTATTCCTTCCATGCGCGGCGATCTCGTGAGTCGCCCTGTCGGTGATGTACTCGATGAGGCGCAGCGACTCGCACGGGCAGGCGTTAAGGAATTACTCGTCATTTCACAAGACACCAGCGCGTATGGCGTTGACGTCAAATACAGAAGCGGCTTCTGGAATGGCAGGCCTGTTAAAACCCGCATGACTGAATTGTGTGCGGCACTTTCCGAATTAGACATTTGGGTCAGACTCCACTACGTCTACCCTTACCCAAGTGTCGATGAGGTCATCCCGCTGATGGCGCAAGGCAAAATTCTCCCCTATCTAGACATTCCCTTCCAGCACGCCAGCCCCCGTATCCTGAAGGCAATGAAGCGTCCCGCCTTCGAAGACAAAACGCTCGCTCGCATTCACCGCTGGAGGGAAGAATGCCCAGACCTTACCTTGCGCTCGACCTTCATTGTTGGCTTTCCAGGTGAAACCGAAAGTGAGTTTCAATACCTGCTCGACTGGATGTCAGAGGCGCAACTCGATCGCGTGGGTTGTTTTCAATACTCCCCCGTCAAAGGTGCGTCGGCGAATGCATTGGCGGATCCCGTGCCTGACGAGGTCAAACAAGAGCGCTGGGATCGGTTTATGGCCCATCAGCAAACGATTTCGACTGCACGACTCGCACGTAAAGTTGGCAAAGAAATTGAGGTCCTGATTGACGAGGTCGACGAGGACGGCGCGATCGGACGCTCTAGCGCAGATGCCCCCGAAATCGATGGCTGCGTCTATGTCGATAGTCAAGTAACACTCAAACCTGGCGACAAGGTGCGCGTGCGCGTGACGGACTCTGACGAATACGACCTGTGGGCCGAGCACCTTCAGTCTTAAGCCTTGATCACATGACACTGCGCGTAGGCTTTGCTGGCACTCCCGAATTCTCACGTCTCGCACTACAGGCGATCCTTGACGCGGGCTTTACAGTGCCGCTCGTGCTGACGCAACCTGACCGGCCCTCCGGGCGAGGGTTAAAGCTCACGCCAAGCGCCGTCAAACAATTAGCTCTGGAAGTCGGCATACCCGTCGCTCAGCCGCGAAGCTTACGTCTGGACGGAAAATATCCAGAAGACGCTCTGCTCGCACGTAACGCCTTGCAGGAGGCTGGGCTTGATGTGCTCGTTGTAGCGGCCTATGGTTTGATTTTGCCAAGCTGGGCGCTGAACACGCCAGACTGCGGTTGTTTGAATATTCATGCGAGTCTATTGCCGCGCTGGCGTGGTGCTGCGCCTATTCAGCGTGCGATTGAAGCGGGTGACACGCGCACCGGCGTCACGATCATGCAGATGGACGAAGGTTTGGATACGGGCGATATGCTTTTAGAAGAGCAAGTCGCGATCACAGAAACCGATACAGCCGCAGAACTGCACGACAAACTGGCGCAATTGGGTGCTCAATTAATTGTGGACGCACTTACACAGTTGGAAAGTGGTGCACTGAGCCCGCATGCTCAACCTACCGAAGGCGTGACCTACGCTGCAAAACTAGACAAACGCGAAGCCGCGCTCGATCTTAATCTGGATGCCCAAACGCTCGGGCGCCGCATCCGTGCCTTTAACCCGGTGCCGGGCGCCACCTTGCGCTTACCAGGCATCGAGGAGCCCGTAAAGATTTGGCAGGCGCAAGCCCTTGAAACGCGTTCGACCACAGTGCTTACCATGCCCAGCGCGGCAGCGTCTGGCGAGGCGCGAGTGCTCTCAGCGAGCCACGAGGGCATCGACATTCACACCGGGCAAGGCACGCTACGCTTACTCGAATTACAGCGTGCTGGCGGCAAACGCCAAACAGCGGCAGTGTTTATTTCTGGGTGGTCTTGGGCTCACGCAGCTTCAGCACCAAAATAGTCAGGGCCAAGACAAACGTGATGCTGTTGGCGTAAATCAATGGCCATGACTCGACCAGTAGGCCATACATCAGCCATAACGCAATCCCAGAGGTAAACATCACGTACATCGCGAGCGATATGGATTTTGTGTCGCGCGTACGGATCGTCTTGATGGTCTGGGGGAAGAAAGCAGCCGTCGTTAAAAAAGCTGCGATATAACCAAGGACTTCTGGATGAAACATGCTTGGCTACACCCGCTCAAGCTCGCGCTGCTCTTTGCGCAAGCGCGCCTTGAGTCGCGTTTGCTTGAGCATTGACAGATGCTGCACAAAGACTTTGCCGTTGAGGTGATCGATTTCGTGCTGCACGCAGACCGCCAACAGCCCATCTGCCTCAAACTCGTAAGACTTACCCTCTAAATTCAGTGCTCGAACGCGCACACGCGCGGGGCGGTCGACTTCATCGTACACGCCGGGAACCGACAAACAGCCCTCCTCGTATGTATTCTGATCTTCACTGTAGGAAATGATCTCTGGATTAATCAGCACACGCAAATCATTTTTTTCTTCGCTCACATCAATAACAACAACGCGTTCATGCACATCGACCTGCGTCGCTGCCAACCCCACACCTGGTGCCTCATACATCGTTTGTGCCATATCCTCGGCAAGCTTTCGAATCCGTTCATCCACGGCAAGGACCGGCTTGGCGACTTTGTGCAAGCGCTTATCGGGGTAATGCAAGATTGTCAGGAGTGCCATAAATCTTTTCGTTATTAAGGCGAAGATTGTTTGATATACCAATTCTAATTTAATAATCCTGAGTTTTCTAATAGCTGTTTTAAATCTGGGCGATAGCCAAAACAACGCTAGACAAACCTGTCCCACCCGCCTGCGGGACGGGTGGGGCTCATGCCAAACTTGCAAGGATGCATGACTCAGACACTTCCTCACAACAATACGCCTGGCTAAGGCTAAGTTTCGAGCCCGGGATCGGCCCCATCCTTGCCAATAGGCTGTTGCGACGCTTCCAACATCCCCTTGCGCTATATCGCAGCACGCCGGATTTGGTGAGCGCTATCGTACCTAGAGGCTCTGCCCTGCAGCTGACCAGACCGCCACCCCCAGACATGCAAGCCAAGATCGAGGCTGCCTTGCGATGGTCTGCACTCCCTGGCCACGCGCTCTTAACCCAGAATCAGGCGGAATTCCCCGCGATCCTGCGCCAGACAGAAGATGCGCCCGTTGTCTTGTATGCGCTCGGCAACCTCAAACGCCTCGCAGCAAACGCTATCGCAATCGTTGGCACCCGCAACCCAACGGCGGACGGCGTCGCAAATGCGCAGGCATTTGCTCAACACTTGGCCGCGCGTGGTTGGTGCGTAGTAAGCGGCCTAGCAAAAGGTATAGACGGCGCAGCCCATCGTGGCGCCCTGCGGGCCGGCGAGGCAGCCGCCTCGACCATCGGAGTGCTCGGCACGGGCATTGATACCATTTATCCCTCCACACATGCAGGTCTGGCCGCAGAAATAGTCGCTCAAGGTGGGCTCCTGCTCTCCGAGTTTGCCCTGGGCACAGCACCCATTGCCGGCAATTTCCCTCGACGTAACCGCCTTGTTGCCGGTCTTACCCGAGGCACCCTTGTCATCGAGGCCGCACTCAAGAGCGGCTCACTCATCACCGCCAGATTGGCGACCGACTTGGGCCGTGAAGTCTTTGCTCTGCCTGGCTCCATTCACTCTCCTTTAAGTCGCGGCCCTCATGCACTGATTCAACAAGGTGCCAAACTTGTGACTTGCGCAGACGACCTCCTTCAGGAGTTCGGAGGCTGGCATCAAATAGCGCTGGATCACGTAGAGCCGACCTTACAGAACCCCCTCCAGCCATCCTCCCCAATATGGAACGCAATCGGCTACGATCCCATTACGGAGGACGTGTTGCAGCAACGCACAAAAGTCGCCGTTGCGGTGCTGCACGAGGCGTTACTCGACCTTGAGCTTGCCGGCCATCTTCAGCGTCACCCTGATGGTCGGGTCAGTCGTATGCCTAGCTAGCTATCCTAAAAAATTACCAATTCTATGATTCGAACCTCGATACATTACGGTCTAACCCTATTACTGATTGGGTTAGTTTTGACAAGCGTCCCAACCACCGCACATGCACAAGTATGCAATGCCGTGGTTCAAAGTGATGACGCCTTAAGGTACACGCCACAAACGGTCGAAGTGCCTCGCTCTTGCAAAGACTTTACCGTGACACTTACGCACAGCGGTCGTTTGCCGGTGCTCGCGATGGGACACAACTGGGTGCTCGCCAAACAATCCGACATGGCCGGTGTAGCCCGCACAGGGATGTTGGCTGGTGCCGCACAGGACTATATCGACCCCGCTGACCGACGGGTAATTGCACACACCAAGGTGATTGGAGGCGGCCAGGCTGCCTCCGTCAGCTTTGCAGTTTCCGCACTACAAGCTGACGAGACTTACGCATTCTTTTGCACGTTTGCGGGGCATTCGCCCGTCATGCAAGGCACGCTCGTCTTAAAGTAGCCTAAGCACGCGAGCCGAAGATTGCAGAACCGACTCGAATTTCTGTTGAGCCTTCTTCAATCGCAATTTCAAAATCGCCGCTCATGCCCATCGATAAGCGTTCGAGCGATACGCCCGCAATAGCCTCTTCGCGCGCACGCCCTTGCAACTGCTTGAGTTGCGCGAAGCAAGCGCGAACCGCTTGCGTATCTTCAGATAGCACGGCCATGGTCATCAACCCCTGCACCCGCAACGTTTGGTAGTTCGCGAGCTGTCGCAAGAATGTAAATAGTTCTGAGGGCTCAAGTCCCGACTTAGTTTCTTCCGGTGAGGTTTTGACCTGCACCAATACATCAATGGCACGCCCCTCTTGCTGCAGTCGGCGGTCGAGTGCCTCGGCCAATTCGAGGCGGTCTAACGACTGGAGCTCATGCGCGAACTTTGCCACTTCTTTTGCTTTATTGGTTTGCAGCTGCCCGATCACCACCCATTGCACATCGCAATCCGCGAGCAACGGTGCTTTTTGTGCGATTTCTTGTGTGCGGTTCTCACCGAATCTCGTGAACCCTAAAGCGATCGCCTCACGAATCGCCGCCACATCAAAGGTTTTGCTCACGGGCAAAAGCGTTACTTCCCCAGGATCGCGTCCCGCGCGCGCGCAAGCCTGATCGATTCTGTTGCGAATCTGGGCGACTCGCTCGGCCATTGTGGTGTTGTTCAACATGGAGCTCAAGGTTCTTATCTAGGTAGGTATGTTACGACATCGTAATCGGTACGCTGACGATTTGCTGGGCGGTGGGGCCCCACCGCCCAGCCCGCCGTCAACCAATCGCCCGCACGCCTTCCAAACATCCCCCATACAAAATCAGGACACCCCCGCCCGCAACCCCGCATTCCCCTACAATACCGCTCACAAATTAGGCAGGCGCGAACCCCCGCCGCCGGCTTACCATTCAGCATTCAAAAACTCAACGCGAACCAAACCGCGAGGCAAGAATATGTGGGACGTAATCGTAGTAGGCGGTGGCAATGCTGCCTTGTGCAGCGCGCTCATGGCGCGTGAAGCTGGCGCCAGCGTATTGATTCTCGAGGCATCACCAAAAGAATGGCGCGGTGGAAATTCACAGCACACACGCAACTTGCGCTGCATGCACGACGGCCCCCAGGACGTCCTCGTCGACTCCTACCCTGAGGAAGAGTACTGGCAGGATCTACTCAAAGTCACAGGCGGCATCACCAACGAAAAACTAGCGCGAATGGTGATACGCGAATCCTCCAGCTGCCGCGACTGGATGCGTAAACACGGTGTGCGCTTTCAGCCCCCACTGTCGGGTACGCTGCACGTTGCTCGTACCAACGCGTTCTTTATGGGTGGTGGAAAGGCTCTGATCAACGCCTATTACCACAGCGCTGAAAAGCTTGGCATTGATATCTTGTATGACTCACCCGTCGACGACCTAGAGATCAAAGATGGCAAATTCATCGCAGCCAAAGTGGGAGACAAACGCTACCCAGGTAATGCCTGTGTGCTCGGCTGCGGCGGCTTTGAGTCCGACCGCGAGTGGTTACGCGAGGCCTGGGGCCAAAACGAGCGTGGCGAATGGCCTGCAGATAATTTTTTAATCCGTGGCACACGCTACAACATGGGCGTCGTCTTGAAGGTCATGATGCGTGCAGGCGCCGACACGATGGGTGACCCCACGCAAGCGCACTGTGTTGCGATTGATGCGCGCTCGCCCCTGTATGACGGTGGCATCTGCACACGTATTGACTGTGTATCGCTGGGCATTGTGGTCAATCGTGAAGCTAAACGCTTTTACGATGAAGGCGAGGACTTCTGGCCTAAACGATATGCGCTCTGGGGTCGTCTGGTTGCGTTGCAGCCTGGCCAAATTGCCTACTCAATCATCGATGCAAAATCGGTCGGACGCTTCATGCCCCCCGTATTTAAAGGCGTCCAGGCGGATACGCTGCCGGAGCTTGCCGCGAAGCTTGAACTGGATGTGGATACGTTTATGCAGACCGTGAACGCGTTCAATGCCTCTTGCCGCCAAGGCACGTTCGACCACAACATTCAAGACGATTGCTACACCGAGGGAATTACTCCCGCCAAAACGCACTGGGCACGTCCTATCGATACCGGACCGTTTTTTGGCTATGCCGTGCGGCCGGGCGTGACCTTTACTTACTTCGGTCTCGCCACAGACGAAAAAGCTAGTGTCTTTTTTGACGGTAAAGCTAGCCCCAATATGTATGCGGCTGGGGAAATCAACGCGGGTAACGTCTTGGGCAAGGGCTACACCGCCGGAGTGGGTATGTCGATCGGTACTGCCTTTGGTCGTATCGCCGGCACGCAAGCTGCCGCAGCAGCAAAGAAAATAAAAGAAGGAGCGCAGCATGCAACCGCTTGAATCCCTAACCCGCGAAGCACAAGACCTAGCTGGGAAAACTGAGCACTCGATCTCGTGGCACAACAAAGGCATCTCGGAAAACGAAGCCGAGGTTGCCCGCCAAATGCAGATTTGTAACGCCTGCCGCTACTGCGAGGGCTTTTGCGCAGTGTTCCCAGCGATGGCACGTCGCCTGCAATTCGATAGCAAGGCTGACTTGAACTATCTGGCTAACCTCTGTCACAACTGTGGCGCTTGTCTACATGCCTGCCAGTACGCACCACCCCATGAGTTTATGGTGAACGTACCCCAAGCAATGGCCAAAGTGCGGATGGAAACCTATACTGACTTTGCGTGGCCCGCTCCGCTAGGTAAGCTGTATAAAAATAACGGTCTAACCGTGTCGCTTGCAGCGGCCTTTGGCCTCGCGCTTTTTCTAGTGCTGACGGTCCTGTCGACAGGCAAGCTATTACATGAGCCGCTCGCTGGTAATTTCTACGCTATCTTCCCGCACAACACGCTCGTGTTGATGTTCGGTTTTACGTTCGGTTTTGCAGTCTTGGCCTTAGGGATCGGAGTTAAACGCTTCTGGAGCGAAATCACGCCGGGACAGGCGACCGGTGAAGCAATCGGCGAAGCTGCGCACAACGCTCTAAAACTCAAATATTTAGATGGCGGGCACGGCGACGGCTGTAACGATGAAGACGATCGCTTTACGCTGCGACGCAGGCGCTATCATCACCTGACGTTTTACGGCTTTATGTTGTGTTTTGCGTCGACCTCTGTCGCGACGCTTTATCACTACGCTTTCGGATTGCAAGCACCCTACGCCTACACGAGCTTGCCAGTGATCCTAGGCACGGTGGGAGGTATCGGTCTGCTCATTGGGCCAGCTGGTCTGCTGTGGCTCAATCTCAATCGCTCCGCTTTACACGGTGACGCCGCGCAAAAGCCAATGGATATTGGATTTATATCGCTACTGTTTTTAACCAGCCTCACTGGTTTAGCTCTGTTGATTTGGCGTGACACCAGTGCCATGGCACTGTTACTCGCCATTCACTTGGGTATCGTCATGGCGCTCTTTTTGACCTTGCCTTATGGAAAGTTTGCACACGGCGTCTATAGAAGTGCTGCGCTGCTGAAGTGGTCCATTGAAAAACGTATGCCCAATAAACTTTCACTCGGTTCAGACTGATGAAACAACACGGCCCCCTGACACACATCAAAGTTCTTGATCTCAGCCGTGTGTTGGCGGGTCCTTGGGCCGGGCAAGTTCTTGCCGACCTGGGTGCCACCGTCATCAAAGTCGAACGACCTGGCGTGGGTGACGATACCCGTGTTTGGGGCCCGCCTTTCTTGAAAGCCGAGAACGGCGAGCAAACCAAAGAGGCTTGTTATTTTTTAGCCGCAAACCGCGGCAAACAATCCGTCACGATTGACATCAGCACGGCCGAAGGACAAGAGCTGGTTCGTAAACTTGCGGCGCAAGCCGACATTGTTCTTGAAAACTACAAGGTGGGCACGCTCATCCGCTATGGGCTCGGGTACGAAGACTTAAAAGCTGTAAACCCAGCGATCATTTACTGTTCGGTGACAGGCTTCGGACAAGATGGTCCTTTAGCCGAACTACCCGCTTATGACTTCATGATTCAAGCCATGGGGGGCCTGATGAGTGTGACGGGCGAGCGCGATGGTCAACCGGGTGGTGGGCCACAAAAAGTCGGCATGCCCATCATGGATTTGATGACGGGCATGTGGGCTGCTGTTGGCGTACTCGCTGCGCTGGCGCGTCGCAACGAAACCGGTGAGGGCGAGTACATCGATCTAGCGATGCTCGATGTGATGGTGGCCACCATTGCTAATCAAGGAATGAACTATCTCGTCTCCGGTAAGACTCCGCAACGCATGGGGAACAAACACCCCAATATTCAGCCACAAGATGTTTTTCAATGCACGGATGGCCAGATGGTACTCGCTGTCGGCAACGACGGGCAGTTTGCTAGTTTCTGTCAGGCCATGAATCGTCCTGATCTTGCCAGCGATCCACGCTTCACCACGAACAGTTCACGTGTCGTGAACCTGGCGGCGCTGATGGAGATTTTGGTTCAAGAAATTGGACAGCGCTCTCGCGCAGAGTGCATCGATGCATTGCGCTTACACGGCGTGCCATGCGGGCCCATCAATACGATTCCAGAAGTTTTGGCAGACCCTCAGATTATTCATCGTGAGATGCTGCGCTATCTTCCCCATCCAACGGCAGGCAAAGTACCGCAGATTGTCAGCCCTCTCAGGCTTAAACAGAATCCGTTGGCCTTTAACGACGCCCCGCCATTACTGGGCGCGAACACCCAAGCAGTACTCAAAGAGATTGGCGTGACGCCAGAGCAGTACGCTGCGTTACTTGCACGCGGCGTGTTGTAGTAATAGGGCCTGCGCAATCAACCGCTTGGCTTATTTGGGGAAGCCCGCAGTTTTAGATCCAAACAAGCGACGAAGACCGAGCCACTGCTGAGAAATGAAGCCACGTCCGTAATCACGCCCCCCTTCTGCGGGCAACTGGTCGTGAATACCAGTCTTAGCGTACGGCGTATCAAAGCGTGCTGTCTTAAAAAGAATATCCCACAACGGAAATAGAACAGCGAAGTTATGCCCTTTTGAAGGACCTGCCGAAGACTCGCTGTATTCAATTGAGTGGTGATAGCGATGGAACTTGGGGCTGACGATAAATCGATTACCCAGTTTGCCAAACGACAGGCGAATATTGCCGTGCGAGTAGCTTTCAACCAACTGCGTCAACACAACAATCAAAACAAATTGTCCGGGTGGTACGCCCACTAACTTAGCAATGAACACAAATACGATGCTACGTAATACGCTATCCAACAGATGGTTACGGTTATCGCTCCACATCGTCATCTGGCGTTGGCTGTGGTGCACCGCATGCAAGCTCCAAAACCACGCGTAGCGGTGCTGCGCACGATGGTAAAAGTAATCAACCGCATCAAAAATGAGTAGGTAAATCAAAAAACTCACCCAGGCGATGTCCGTGACGCCTGGCCAGACCTGATCCACGTGAAAAGTCGTAAACCCTGCGACCCGCGCCTGTCCAAAGAGCGCATCGGCCAGCGGCACGACAGAAAAAAACAACGCGAGTCGAAATAAGCCCAACCGATGAATAAGGGTGTACAAAATATCGTTGCGTATTTCCTTGCGATTAATTACGGGCTCGACAGGTCGCCAGCGTTGTAACGCTCCAAAAACGATGGCGATCATTGCGATTTGTAATAGGCCAATCAACAACCACATCGTCCCGTTGTAGGCGTCCTCAAGATAGCCGCTCAAACCAAGATTAAAAAATAGCGGCTGCACAATCGTCTCAAAGAGCCATTGGTGTGCATGATCAAACAGGTCACTGGCGAATTGAATCATCACTATTTTTTTTCAAAGGTTGCGCCATAGGAGGCAGGCTCTGGACATACGCGGGATGGGTATCGATCGTCGCAAAACAAAAGCCACGTGACTTTAGGCCTTCAATTAAAGGCTCAAGAACCGTCGGTGCCCAGGGATCTTTACGCGACCAAATTCCCAAGTGTGCCATCAGGATATCGCCAGACCGAATGTTGCGCAATGCGCGCTCCAACAGCACAGCATTAGGATACTGCTCACTAGACAGCTCATCACCCAAAAACCCTGCTGGCGCCCAGCCTACATGTTGATATCCGCATGCTTGCGCGGCTTGCAAGAGCGCGGGTGAGGTGTGCCCCCCAGCCGCTCTAAACAGCGGCAGCATTCTGCGGCCCGTCATTTCTTCAAACCGCTCACCCGGCCGCGCGAGCTCGCGGCAATAGTCTTGAGCGCTCCAGATCTGGTTCTTGCCCTGAAGCGGTCCGGCGCTTGCCCGAACCCTGAACGAGCCATCAGGCAAGTCTGCCCGCCAATGCACATGGTCATACGTATGCGAAGCAAAGACGTGTCCCTGTTCCGCCATCGTTTCCCACCACGGCGCCCACTCATCGTCTAGGCTAGTGCCGCCGGTGCGCGTCAGCTCATTGGCCAAAAAAAAGCTCGCACGAACACCTTGCCGCTTCAACACATCTTCAACCAGCGGCGCCACTTCCATATGCCCCGTATCAAAGGTCAGATAAACCGGGCGACTACAGTTCGGCTGCGACGACTGAGCGCACGCAATCGAAGCAGACAAACTAAGGACGACAGACCAACCCTTAATCGCGGCTCGCATGATTTAGCGTCCACACGCCATGCGGTGACTTACCAACAGGAATCTGTTTCACCACCGCCTTTTTTTCAAGATCAATCACGGCAAGCCTTCCCGCCCAACGCGCTGTCACAAGCAGCGTCTTGCCGTCTGCCATCATTTCCATACAATCTGGTCCAGCTGGCGTCTTATACGTGTCAACGACTTTTAATGTCGTCCAGTCGATGCGACTAATCGTATTTGCACTACGGTTGCTCACGAACACATGCCGCTTATCACCCTGAGAACGGAAGGCGTGCGCGCCTTTACCCGTCTGGATACGCGTTTTGAGCACAGCCTTGCCGCTCGACATGTCGTACGCCTCGACCGCATCTTCGCCTGTCAGCCCGATCAACAGCGTTTTGTCGTCGGGTGTCAGATATAAATCGGCAGGGATCTTGCCGACGCTAATTGTCCATAACCGCTTTTGCGTCGCTAGCTCGATCGCCGTCAATTGATTGCTATCCTGCAACGTAATATAGGCAACCTTGCTTTTGCTATCAATTGCAATATGGCTTGGCGTTTTGCCTGCTGGAATACGCTTGACCAAATGCAGCTTAAATTCCTCGCCCACACGCTCCCAGCGATAGATATCGACGTGATTCAATCGGTTAGCCGCCGTCACAAACCATTTCATGTCTGGCGAAAACCGCAAATGGTAAGGATCAAGAATCCCCGTCATCGTGCGCTGCACCGCGGCAGTCTTCGGGTCTAGAAACGTAATCGAGTCACCTTCGGCATTACCCACCATGACCGACTTATTGTCTGGCGTCAGATACAAGTGATGAGGCTCTTTACCTACTGGGATGCGCTTTGTCTCTGTGTACGTTTGGGGATCAATCACACTCACATCCGCGTTCAGCGAATTAAGCACAAGAATCGGTGGGGCTGCCCACACGCTCGAGGCGAGGAGCCCGCAAAGAGAAAAAGCGAGGCGGAGGGCAGCGGTAGAGATTGATCGATTGCGTGTCATTTGGAACCATTCATACGTTGAACTGCAAGACTGTATTTTCGCATAGGCTAAGACTTGCTCGGTAGCGGGCGGTGCACCTTGGCACCCGGATGCGGCGCGCGCATAACCAGGATGCTTCCTGACTCAGATTCAGTGCAGTACAAATCACGATTTTCCACACCACCGAACGCAACATTGGTGACGACGTTGTCCTTTGGACTCGTCCAAACAAAAATTGGTTCCCCACGCGGATTAATTAACCATACGTAGCCTAGGCCAGGGTTAGCGATGGCGAGATTGCCTGCCACATCCACTGCCAGACCATCAGGGCCGCTGGGCCCATACGTCGTAAAGAACTGTCCCACTTTTGCAACGCTACCATCGCTCATGAGCGGTGTACGCCACACACAATTGCCGCGAGTGGCCGCGACGTACAACACCTTCTCATCAGGTGACAGTACAAGGCCATTAGGGCTCGGCACGTTGCTCAGCAACAAATCAAGCTTGCCCGACGGCTGGAGGCGATAGACTCGCCCAGTCGGATCATGCATGCCTGACTGGCCCTGATCGGTGAAGTAGATATTGCCTTGCGAATCGCACGTCAGATCGTTCACGCCCTTGAAACTTTCAGTGTTGCGTCGCGCGAAATAGGGCTCAACCTTGCCAGACTGAATAGCCAAACGCATCAACCCATTTTTGTAGTCGGTAATTAATAGCGCATCATCCGACAATAACTTCATGCCATTGGGCTCACCGTCATACTCAACGATCTGCGTCCAGTCGCCTTTGGGATCGATCCGAAAGATTCTCCCGAAAATGATGTCGGTGACATACAAATTGCCCTGCGAGTCAAACACCGGGCCCTCTAAAAACGAATCCATCGCGACACCGCCGCGATTTGCGTCGGCCCAGGCCGAGCGCACCCCTGTGCGTCGGAACTTGCCCGGCATTTCTGTAAACACGTCGGCTTGTATACATTCTGGAGCTTGTTTGTAAAACATATTGCCTCACTTAGCTTATCCGGTACGCCATTTTGACAGGTTCGGGCAGAAATTCACTAAAATGCCTGCATAGGAGTCACCATGCGCCCACTTGATCGAATCGATCTAAAAATTCTAGATGTATTGCAACGCGACGGCCGCATCTCCATGACCGATCTCGCCGAGCGAGTGAATCTGTCGGCCACACCCTGCTCTGAGCGCGTGCGACGTCTTGAGCGCGAGGGTGTGATTACGGGCTATTACGCGCGCGTCAATCCGGCTGCGTTAGGAAAGAATCTACTTGTTTTCCTTGAGATCAAGCTGTCGGCCAAGTCGGGCGATGTCTTCGACAAGGTTAAAAAAGAACTTGAGTATGTCCCCGAGGTAATGGAGTGTCATTTGGTATCGGGCGACTTTGATTACCTCATTAAAGCTCGCCTTCCAGAGATGAATAAGTACCGACAACTCTTGGGCGAAATTTTGAAGCGCTTGCCCGCCTCCGCTGAGTCGCGCAGTTATGTCGTGATGGAAGAAATTAAAGAAACGCTCTACTTGGCGGTTGATCGCTAGCCTGCCACGTCCACGTTTTACGCTTTTTTCGGTAGGGCTCGTATGAATGTCCACAAATCCTCGTTGTTCGAGGTTGCGACATTAAAGCGAAACCAGTTTGATGCGCGATCGTTAGGCCGAAAATAGGAACCGGGCGCAAGCCAAATGCCTCGATCTAGCGCGCGTGTTGCCACGGCAATACTTTGACTCGGCTCAACAGGCAATTGGGCCCATAAAAACAAACCTGCCTGCGGCTCGGCAAACACCTCAAGGCCAGCTGCCCGCATACTCTGTGCAACTGACTGGTGAGCAACGCGCAGTTTTTCAGTAATGAAGCGCACATGCTTGTCGTAATGCCCTTCACTCAACACGTTCGCAACCACACGCTCCGTCACTTCCGATGACGTCAAACCTACGGCCATTTTGGTACGGGCCAGGTCTGCCAAGACCTCGGCATGCGCAGCCAAGTAGCCCACCCGCAAGGTGGGGGCAATTGTCTTGGAGAAGCCCGAGATATAAATCACACGTCGCAGCCCTTCTAGCGCAGCCAGGCAAGCCGCTTCGGACGGCGCAAGCTCGCGATAAATGTCATCCTCAATGACCCACAAACCATAGCGGTCGGTTAGCGCAAGTAAGCGTTGCGCATTCACCTTTGATAATGAGGTTCCCGAAGGATTTTGCAAAACCGTATTAACGAAGATAGCTTTGGGTTGCATCGTCTGCAACACGTGTTCAAGTTGCTCAAGATCATGCCCCTCTTGTGTGCGGGCCACACCAAGCACATTGAGTCCTGCCAATTGGAGAATCTGCAAGAGATTGCAATAGCATGGGTCTTCCACAATGACGGTATCACCGGGTCGCAATAAAGTGCGTACGACCAAGTCGAGTGCCTGTGTCGCGCCCTGCGTCAATAAAATATTGCTGGGCTGCGCAGGAATATCAAACCGACGTAAGGACAAGGCTATCTGTTCACGTAACGAACCCATCCCATAAGGATGCCCATAGCCGCCGAACCGCGGGCCCGGGATGCGTCCGAGCGCCCGCAACGCATGTTGCAGACCACTCTCGTTGATCCACTCGCCTGGAATCCAGCCGCAACCCGCTTTACTCGGAACAGAGTGGTCCGCGAACACATCCGATAAGAGCCAAGCTGCACTCAGCGTCGGGGCGGACCAGACAGGAGCCGGCCGAACCGATGAGGGCGTCAGACCCGCGACGCGGTATGCCGCTCCCTGGCGCGATACCAAATGACCGGACTCAACCAAGCCTTGGTAGGCCTGCGCGACGGTAAACGGACTAACGGCATGACTGCGCGCCAAGGCACGCACCGAGGGCAGCGCATCGCCTGGCCGCAAGGTGCGTCCCTCGATTGCGCGCGCGACAGCTCCGACAATCTGTTCAACCAAACTCAGGTTGGACTGTCGATCTAAGGCCAGAGGCAAGGTCATTGACATCTACCAGTACAGTTTGAGGGCAATAAGCCCCTATTTTCAATACAGTTTGCGATAATGTACTGTAACTGTACTGGTAAAAATCATATTTCACCCGTTACAGTGGTGCATTCGCTAGACAACGGAGACTTCCCATGAATGCAATTACTGAAAAAATCAGCCTGTCTACAGATCTGGACATGGCCAATTTCTGGATGCCTTTCACCGGCAACAAACAATTCAAGGCTGCGCCGCGCATTCTGAAAAGCGCAAAAGGCATGTACTTCACAACGGCCGATGACCAGAAAGTGCTCGACGCGAGCGCCGGTCTCTGGTGCGTCAATGCCGGTCACTGCCGCGACGAGATTACAGAAGCGGTGCACAAGCAAATGATGGAGCTCGACTACGCACCTCCATTCCAGATGGGACACCCTCTCGCGTTTGAAGCAGCGAAGAAAATTGCAGAAGTCATGCCAGCTGGCCTAGACCGCATCTTCTTTGCAAACTCAGGCTCCGAGGCAGTCGACACAGCACTCAAAATGGCACTCGCCTACCACCGTGCACGCGGCGAAGGGCAGCGTACGCGTCTAATCGGTCGCGAGCGCGGCTACAGCGGCGTGGGTTTTGGTGGCATTTCGGTCGGTGGCATCCTTGCCAACCGCAAAGCCTACTCGGGCGCACTGATTCCAGGCGTCGATCATATTTCACATACACATAACTTGGCTGAGATGGCCTACAGCAAGGGTCAGCCTGCTTGGGGCGCTCATCTTGCTGACGATCTCGAGCGTCTGTGCGCATTGCATGATCCATCAACCATCGCTGCTGTGATCGTCGAGCCCGTTGCTGGTTCGACAGGTGTATTGGTGCCCCCGCAAGGTTATCTGCAACGCTTGCGCGAGATTTGCACCAAGCACGGCATCCTTTTGATATTCGACGAGGTCATCACAGGCTTTGGTCGCTTAGGCAAAGCCACGGCGAGTGAATTTGTCGGTGTCACGCCAGACATCTTGACGATGGCTAAAGCCATGAACAACGCTGCAATTCCAATGTCTGGTGTTGCTGCGAGCCGTCAGGTCCATGACACGATTGTCAACGGAAGTGCTGGCGGCGCGATTGAGTTCTTCCACGGCTATACCTACTCATCGCACCCAACCGCTGCAGCGGCGTGCTTGGCTACACAAGAAATCTACCGCAAGGAAGGTTTGTTTGCGCGTGCAGCTGGTTTGGCACCCAAGTTCGAAAAAGAGATCCATGCGTTGCGTGGTGAGCCTTTCGTCAAAGACATCCGCAACCTCGGTCTGATGGGCGCAGTAGAGCTGCAGTCACGCGACGGCGCTCCCGGTGCACGCGCCTACGACGTGTTCCTCAAGTGTATGGAAAAAGGTGTGTTGGCGCGCTTCACCGGCGACATCATGGCTTTCTCACCACCGCTGATCGTATCGGAAGGCCAGATCGAAGAAATCTTCGCAACGGTCAAAAAGGCACTGCACGAAGTTGCCTAAGCAATACTCGGCAACACTGAAAGGGGCGCCTTGTGCGCCCTTTTTTTGTACCTACAAAATCTCTCTGTCGCAGTGCGCCGCTCAGATACAATCGACTGACACTTTTCGATCTGCATTCCCTCTTCTGGAATCCTTCTGCTCATGAATTACCAACTGCCTTTCCCCTCTGGTCGTCAACCTGTATTGGCGCGTAATGTCGTCTCTACTTCGCAACCCTTGGCCTCGCAAGCTGGCGCCAACGCCTTTGCGCGTGGCGGTAACGCAATTGATGCAGCCCTTGCTGCAGCGATTACCTTGACGGTTGTCGAGCCCACGATGAACGGCATTGGTGGTGATGCTTTCGCCATTTTGTGGGATGGCAAAGCCTTACATGGGCTGAACGCCTCGGGGCGTGCGCCCGCAGCATGGTCGCCCGAACGCTTCAAGGGTATGGCCACCATGCCGCATCGCGGCTGGGAATCCGTCACGGTTCCTGGTGTGGTGTCGCAGTGGGTTGAGTTGTCGAGCAAATTCGGCAAGCTGCCCTTTGAAGATTTATTCAAAGACGCCATTCGCCACGCGCGCGATGGCTTCCCTGTAAGTCCCGTGATTGCACGCCAATGGAAAGATGCGGCTGCCGAATTACATATGCACCCAGGCTTTGAGGCCTTCATGCCTAATGGTCGTGCGCCCGAGGCGGGTGAGATCTGGCGCTTTCCAGATCAGGCGGACACGCTCGAAGATATTGCCCGCTCAAAGGGTGAATCGTTCTATCGTGGTCGTCTGGCCAAAGCAATTGCGGCATTTTCCAAAGAATGTGGTGCTGCAATGACCGAAGCTGACTTGGCCGCACACCGCTGCGACTGGGTGGGTACGGTATCTACAAATTATCAGGGTTATGACGTGCATGAGATCCCGCCTAACGGCCAGGGCTTGACCGCACTGCTTGCGCTGAACCTGATCGAGCAGTTGCCCTACGCGCAAACAAAGCCCGGCTCAGCCGAACGTATGCACCTCGAAGTTGAATGTATGCGCGCAGCCTTTGCTGATCTGTATGCACACGTGGCAGACCCCGAGTTCATGAAAGTTACCGCAAAAGATTTGCTCAGCAAATCCTATGCAAAAGAGCGTGCCAAACTGATCGATCCAAAGAAGGCGGGCACCTACCTGCCTGGCCAACCACCTTCGGGCGGCACGATCTATATGTGCGCGACGGACACTGACGGCCGCATGGTGTCCTACATCCAGTCAAACTTTAAAGGCTTCGGCTCGGGCGTGGTTGTACCTAAAACAGGTATCGCACTACAAAACCGCGGATCGGGATTCGTGACAACGCCAGGCCATCCCAATCAGGTCGGCGGTGGCAAGCGCCCAATGCACACCATCATCCCAGCCTTCATCATGCGCGACGGCAAGCCAGACATGGCCTTTGGTGTAATGGGCGGCAACATGCAAGCGCAGGGACACATGCAAATGGTGCTGCGTTATGTCATGGAGAAGCACAACCCACAAGCTTGCTCTGACTCACCACGCTGGCGCATCAACGATATTGGCGAACTCACCGTTGAGGCGGGCGTGCACCCCTCAGTCGTAGAGGGTCTGCGTGCGATGGGTCACAAGCCAATCGTTGCCCCAGCCGATAGCCTGGATTTCGGTAGCGCTCAGTTGATCGCACGCTTACCCGGCGACAAAGCGCCTTACGCTTACGTTGCCGGCTCTGACCATCGCCGCGACGGTCAAGCAGTCGGTTATTAAGTCTTGAGTCTTGTATTCCTCCTCTAAAGAGGAGGAGTCATTCAGCTCTCTATCCGCCCGAAACGTCCACTGTTGAAGTCTTCAATGGCCTGAATAATTTCAGCCTTCGTGTTCATGACGAAAGGTCCATGCCCAGAGATCGGTTCTTGAATCGGCTCTCCACACAACAACAACGCAACCGTGTCTTCAAGAACCTGGATCGTGATATCTTGACCGGTGTGCTCATACATCAGCATCTGCGCGTCCGTTGCAACCGAGCCCTCTTGTGCCTGCACGGCACCGTGCAAGACAACAAGTCCCGTGCTCCATCCCTCTGGTACAGGGATCGTCAATATTGCGCCCTTCACTAGTTTTAAATCGACGACCTGCATCGGCGTGAACGTCCGAGCCGGACCCGTTTGACCACCAAACGATCCGGCAATCACGCGCGCCGTACCAGCGCCATCCGCTAGGGCGAGCTCCGGAATCTGTTGGCGCAGAATCGGTTGGTACCCAGGTGCAGTCATTTTGTCTTTAGCTGGCAAGTTGACCCACAGCTGAATCATTTGCAGCACGCCACCCGCTCGCGCAAAGGCCGCAGAGTGGAACTCTTCGTGCAAGATCCCCGCGCCGGCCGTCATCCACTGCACCTCGCCCGAACCAATAACTCCACCTTGACCAGTAGAGTCTTTGTGCTCGACTTCGCCCTCGTAGACGAATGTCACCGTCTCAAAGCCTCGATGCGGATGTGAGCCCACGCCTTTACGCTCCGTTGTTACGGGAAATTGCATCGGCCCCGCAAAATCCAACATCAAGAACGGACTCATTTCCTTGCCCAAGTCTTGATAGAAAAATAATGTGCGCACTGGAAAGCCGTCTCCGACCCAGTGACCACGATCATTACCCTGCACGCTCATTAGTTTTTTCATAGCCAGAGATTAACCTACCCCTGCGCGCCTGAGAAACACGAATACATGGTCGCCAAATGCATATTCACTCTTGTCCAGTCCGTTGAAGTGCGGCGCAAACTCCTCAAACAAATGGTAGTTTTTGACGTCTTCCATTTTGAAGTCGATATGCGATGGGTTGTTACTGTAACTTAAGACAAGCACACCACTGCTTTTCATAATCGTCTCAAGACCAGCAAAAAAATCTTCACATTGATCGATTTGATCCACACCAAAGCCTATGACGCCATTGGCGACAATGACATCAAACTGATCGCGCATGTATTGCCGTGTGAGCTCTGTTGCGGAGTCTATGCGATGGTTATGTGTATCACCATAAATCGCCTTACTAGGGTCTATGTCGATGGTGAAAAACTTTGCAGAAAACCGCAACCGATAGTGCCAACTGCGTTTATCGGTGCCAATGAACAAGCATTGTGCAGACTCGTTGTTCAGCAAGGTGTCTAAATATTCAAAAATATCCTGCTCTAAAAATAATCGGTTCGTCGATTTGCGGGGGAACTCAACTCCCCAAGTGACCGCTAGTCGCGGCGAAAGCTCAAACAGTAAGGTCTTAAGTTTATTTTTTAGCTTTAGCATGTGCGGTCTACTTTAAATTTCCTGCCACGTTCTTTGCGACGATTGCGGTCTTAAACGCCAGTCATTAAACATTATTCTACCGTCACACTCTTTGCCAGATTGCGTGGCTTATCGACGTCAGTGCCACGCGCACATGCTGTGTGATAGGCCAGCAGCTGCAGCGGAATCGTATGAAGAATAGGAGACAGCAGGCCATAGTTCTCAGGCATACGAATCACGTGTACACCTTCGCTGCTCGCGAGCTTCGTATCTGCATCGGCAAATACATACAACTCGCCGCCACGCGCACGTACTTCCTGCATGTTTGATTTCAGCTTCTCGAGCAAGGCGTCGTTGGGTGCAATAGTCACCACCGGCATCAACTCTGTCACCAGCGCTAGA
>Ga0164292_10000235_pt1 | contig 40213 bp, 31 predicted proteins | sample GEODES117metaG_FD_111486 | JGI IMG/M metagenome (GOLD analysis project Ga0164292, IMG submission 111486) | Eutrophic lake water microbial communities from Lake Mendota, Wisconsin, USA - GEODES117 metaG | ecosystem: Environmental > Aquatic > Freshwater > Lake | place: USA: Lake Mendota...
AATCGAGGCAAACTTCATCCGCAAGCACACGCTGGCGCAGATGGAAAAGCACAGCTGCGACATGGAAACTGCCGCGCTGCGCGTCTTCTCCAATGCCGAGGGCGCTTACGGCGCCAACGTCAACCAGATGATCGAAGGCGGCGTCTGGACCGATCCCGATGAGCTCGCAAATGCCTTCGAGATCAACAAGGGCTTTGCTTACGGCGTATCGGGCAAGCCGGTGCAGCAGCGCGAACTGTTGCAGAGCGCGCTGAGCACGGTGGATTTCACCTACCAGAACCTCGAAAGCGTCGAACTCGGCATCAATGATGTCGATCAATATGTCGACGGGCTTGGCGGCGTGACCCGCTCGGTTGCGCGGGCCAAGGGCGCTGAAACCCCGGTCTATATTCTCGATGCCACCCGCGGGAACACCAAGGTGCGCACGCTGGGCGAACAGATCGACCTCGAAACCCGCACCCGCACTCTGAACCCCAAGTGGTTCGAAGGCCTGCTCGAACATGGCTACGAGGGTGTTCGCCAGATCGAGGGCCATGTCACCAGCACGCTGGGCTGGTCGGCCACTACCGGGCAGGTCGCGCCGTGGGTTTACCAGAAGATTTCCGAGACCTTCGTGCTCGACGAAACAATGCGCCGGCGCCTGTCGGACCTGAACCCCAAGGCTTCCGCGCGGGTGGCGAGCCGCCTGCTCGAAGCCTGCGACCGCCACCTGTGGGAGCCTGACGAAGCCACGCTCGCCGCTCTGCGCGAAGCCAATGACGAACTCGAGGACCGCCTTGAAGGCGTGTTCGTGGGCGAATGACAACGAGGGATCGTAACCAATGAACCTGCACTCACCCCAATCAAGCTTCAGTCCGCCCGATGGCGACGGATCGGTCCAGGTCCAGCTGGACCCGTCCGACAAGATCAAGGGCGCGAAGGTTTTCGCGGTTTACGGCAAGGGCGGGATCGGCAAGTCGACCACCTCCTCGAACCTGTCGGCGGCCTTCTCCAAGCTCGGCCACCGGGTGCTGCAGATCGGCTGCGACCCCAAGCATGATTCCACCTTCACGCTCACCAAGAAGCTGATGCCGACGGTGATCGACGTGCTCGAGACGGTCGAATTCCATTCCGAGGAACTGCGGCCCGAAGACTACATGTTCGAAGGCTATAACGGGGTGATGTGCGTCGAGGCGGGCGGGCCTCCGGCCGGCACGGGTTGCGGCGGCTATGTCGTCGGCCAGACGGTCAAGCTGCTGAAACAGCACCACCTGCTCGAAGAAACCGATGTCGTGATCTTCGACGTTCTGGGCGATGTGGTGTGCGGCGGGTTTGCCGCCCCGCTCCAGCACGCCGAGCGCGCGCTGGTGGTGGCCGCGAACGACTTCGACAGCATTTTCGCCATGAACCGCATCGTCGCGGCGATTTCGGCCAAGTCGAAGAATTACGACGTGCGCCTCGCCGGCGTCGTCGCCAACCGTAGCAAGGACACCGACGAGATCGACCGGTTCTGCGAGAAGGTCGGCATGCCGCGCCTCGCGCACTTCCGCGATGTCGATGCGATCCGCCGCTCGCGCCTCAAGAAGTGCACCTTGTTCGAAATGGGCGATGATCCCGAAGTGATCGCGGCGCAGGATGAATATCTGCGGCTCGCGGCAATGCTGTGGGCGGGCGTCGATCCGTCGACCGCGCAGCCGATGAAGGACCGCGACATCTTCGACTTCCTGGGGTTCGAATAATGGCGACGCGGCTCCCCAATGATTACGACACCCGCCGCGAGGCGCTGGCGACCTATTTCGACAGCACCGCACGCCAGGCGTGGATCGATCTCACCTCCGACGCCAAGGTCAGCGGCATCCGCGCCACGGTGCGCGCCGGGCGCGATGCGATGCGCGCAACCCTGCTTGACTGGCTGCCGACCGATCTGCGCCGCACGACCTTGCTCGATGCGGGCTGCGGCACCGGGGCCTTGGCGGTTGCGGCGGCGTGCCGCGGCGCCGAAGTCACCGGGATCGATGTTGCCGCCGGGCTGGTCGAAGTCGCGCGCGATCGCACGCCCTCGTTCATCGGCCACGGGCGCATCCATTGGCGCAGCGGCGATATGCTCGACCCGGGGTTGGGCACCTTTGCCCATGTGGTGGCGATGGATTCGCTGATCCATTACCAGCCCGAAGATCTGGTCGATGCGCTTGGCCAGCTGGCGCAGCGCACCACCCATTCGATCCTGTTCACCTTCGCGCCGCGCACGCGGCTGCTGACGGCGATGCAGGAAGTCGGCAAGTATTTCCCCAAAAACGACCGCTCGCCCGCGATCGTGCCGGTCGCCGAAGATGACGTGCGCGAGCGCCTCTCGCGCCTGCCCGGCTGGAGCATCGGCCGCACCCAGCGGATTTCGAGCGGGTTCTACAAATCCCACGCACTCGAGCTGGTGCGGCACGGATGAAGCGCCCGGTTCGCCCTGCTGCGCCGCACTGGACGGAGGTCGTATTCCGCCTCCTGCCGTTCGCGGATGCGGCCAGTGCGGATCTGCCGCTGTCGCGATTGCTGCGCCTTGCACTGTTCCAGGTGAGCGTGGGCATGGCCACGGTGCTGCTCAACGGCACGCTCAACCGCGTGATGGTGGTCGAGCTGGGCACGCCGACCTGGCTGGTCGCGCTGCTGATTGCCGTGCCGCTGCTGGTCGCCCCGTTCCGCGCGCTGATCGGGCACAAGTCCGACACCCACCGCTCGGTGCTGGGCTGGCGGCGGGTGCCCTATATCTGGTTCGGGACGCTGATGCAGTTCGGCGGCCTTGCGATCATGCCCTTCGCGCTGCTGCTGCTGGGCAAGGCTGACCGGTTCGAGATCGGCCTTTTCGCTGCCACCGCCGCCTTCCTGCTGACCGGCACCGGTTTCCATGTCACCCAGACAGCGGGCCTAGCGCTCGCTACCGATCTTGCGCCTGAAGACAAGCGGCCGCGTGCGGTGGCGCTGCTTTATGTGATGCTGCTGGTCGGCATGATGTTTGCCGCCTTCGTGATCGGCGGCGTGCTGATCAATTACAGCGCGACCAAGCTGGTGCAGGTGATCCAGGGCTGCGCAGTGCTGACGATCATCCTCAATGTGATTGCACTGTGGAAACAGGAGGCGCGCAACCCCAAGGTCACCGCGCCGACGCGCGAAACGCCCGATTTCTCCGCGCTATGGCGGGCCTTCGTGCGCGACGGGCGCAATGCCCGCCTGCTGGTCGCGATCGGCATCGGGGCGATGGGCTTTGCGATGCAGGACGCGCTGCTGGAACCCTATGGCGGCGAGATCCTCGGCCTTTCGGTCGGGGCGACGACCGGGCTGACCGGCGCCTGGGCGCTGGGCTCGCTGATCGGCTTCATGATTTCCGGGCGCTTGCTGGCGCGCGGCTGGGACCAGCTGCGGCTGGCGGGTGCGGGCCTCGTGATCGGGATCAACGCCTTCCTGCTCGTGCTGTTCGCCGGGCCGTTTGCCGCGCCGGCGATGCTCTATTGCGGCGCGCTGGGCATCGGGCTCGGGCTCGGACTGTTTTCGGTCGGCACGCTGATGGAGGCGATGTCGATCGCCAAGAGCGAGACCGCGGGTCTTGCGCTGGGCGCCTGGGGCGCGGTGCAGGCGACCTGCGCGGGCGCGGGCATCGCGATCGGCGGCCTGCTGCGCGATCTGATCGCCGCGCTCGTGCAGAACGGCGATGCGCCCGTCAGCGTCGCCACCCGCGCGAGCGGCTATGCCACTGTCTACACCCTCGAGATTGCCCTGCTGCTGGCCGGGCTCGCCGCGTTGGGGCCGCTTGTCGGCCAACGGCGCAACCATGCTCCCGATGGCGCCGACCCGCAGGGCCAGCCCTTCGGTCTGCGGGAGTTTCCGACATGATACCCTGTGCCTGCCCGTCCAAAATCCTGCCCGGCTTCGCCTCAGCCGACCCAATTCATGAGAGGAACGTGAAATGAACCACGCCTATATTGTCGGCACCTTCGATGTTGCCGAACTCGCTTTCCTGCTGTTCTTCGGCTTCTTCATCGCGCTGGTGTTCTACCTCAACAAGGAAAGCCGCCGCGAAGGCTACCCGCTCGAGGACGAGGAAACCGGCAAGATCCACCCCGGCAGCCTGTTCGATGGCGACAAGAAGAGCTTCCAGCTGCCCCACGGCCGCGGCACCTATGTGCCCGAGGACGTCGCCCGCGACGACATCAACGTGCCCGCCGTGCAGGCTTTCCGTGGTGCGGGAGCACCCTTCGTGCCGACCGGCAATCCGATGAAGGACGGCATGGGCCCGGCCGCCTGGGCCAACCGCTCGAAATATCCCGATCTCACCTTCGACGGCCGCCCGCGCATTGTTCCGATCGCGCAGAGCCACGAGCTCATCGTCTCGCCCAATGATCCGGAGCTGATCGGCTGGCCGGTGATGGCAGCGGACAAGCAGATCGTCGGTAAGGTCAGCGACATCTGGGTCGATCAGGCCGAGCATATCATCCGCTATCTCGAAGTCGAGACCACCACCGGCAAGAAGGTGCTCGCACCCATGATGGTGGCTGCGGTGCAGACCAAGGGCTTCTTCGATGACAAGCCTGAGCTGGTCGAGATCGACGCAATCACCGCGGCCCAGTTCGAGGATGTCCCGGCGCTCGAAACCGCAGGGATCATTACCCGCTACGAGGAAGACCGCGTGCAGGCCTACTTCGGCGGCGGTTACATGTATGCAACGCCGGAAAGGTCTGAAGCATGGATCTGAAGACCGCCGACACCCGGACAGCGACGGCAACGCCGCTGTCCGCAGGTATCGATCACGCCGAGCTGGAAAACGACGGGCCGACCGCCCACGGTGACCGGCTCGGCACCCCTGCCGCTGATGAAACCGTGCTGTGGAAGGGCCGCCCGAGCCTGGGGATGCTCGCCCGCACCGCGTTCCATACCCGCACGCTCGGGCTCTATATGGCCGCGCTGTCAGCCATTGCGGTGATCCTCGGCAACTATAACGCCGCAATGGTCGCCGCCGGGCTCGGGGTGGCGCTGGTTGCGCTGCTCTACGGGCTTGCCTGGATGAGCGCACGCACCACGCTCTACATCCTCACCGACGTGCGCCTGATCATGCGCATCGGCATGGCGATCGAGACGCGGATCAATGTTCCGCTCAAGCAGGTCACCGCCGCGCATTTCCGTGATCGCGGCGATGGACACGGCGATATCGCGCTCGAGCTCAGTGGCGATCGGCTGCTCGGCTATGTGCTGCTGTGGCCGCATGTCCGGCCGATGCGCTACGCCCATCCCCAGCCGATGCTGCGCGCTGTGCCCGATGCCGCGCACCTGGCGCAGATGATCGCCGAAGTCCGCGCGCGCTATGGTGCGATCGAGCAGAATTTGACCGAGATCAAGGATGCGGCCGCAACGCCCGTGCATCACACTCCGGTCGCTGCCCCGGCTGCGGCGCGGGTCGCAGTGAAGCGCCGTGCCAGCGACACGGTCCTGGGCGATAAGGGACTTGAGGGAGCGCCCGCATGATTGTGCGCGAATATGAAAAGGACGAAGTCACCGTCCACAAGGTGCCGCTGATGCTGATGGGCGGGATCGTCGTGATCTCGCTGGCGCTCACGGCCTCGGTGCAGCTCGGCTTTTTCGAGCGCAGCGCAGTGCCCGAAGTCGCCCGCGCCAAGGCCGGCGCCGAGGTGCTCAGCGCGCGCACCCTGCGCTTCTTCGATGAGCCGGACGGCACCGTGCGGGTCGAGGACGGCGCCACCGCTGAGGTGCTCGGCCGGTTCGGCCAGGGCGAAGGCGGGTTCGTCCGCGCGAGCGTTCGCAGCCTTGTCCACCAGCGCAAAATCCGCGGTGAAGGTCCTGCGGTCGCCTTCGAACTGACCGAATGGAGCAATGGCGATCTGACGCTGCACGACCCGGTGACAGGTCAGAACATCGAAACGGCCGCCTTCGGCCAGCCCAACCGTGCGGTTTTCGCCGATATGCTCCCCGCTAGGGACGAGCGCTGATGGCGATGTCCTTTCTGGCGAGCCATTCGTTCGAGACGCCCTGCACGATCACGGTCGAGCAGAGCCCCGAGCATTTTCACGCCCATGTCGAACTCGCCGACGAGATCGATATCCAGCCGGGCGACAAGGTACGGGTGCACGGCGCGCCGATTTCCATTCCGTTCGGCACCCGTCTGGTGTTCGAGCGGCGCGCGACCGTGACCCGCGCCAGTCCGCTGGCGCGCGGCCTGACCAAGATCGCCGCCTATTTCGACTTGGCCGAGCTCTACGAAGTCAGCTTCAATGCCGGGAGGATCAAATGAACGCCTACAAGCCGATGACCAGCGAAGAAGCGATGGCAATCGCGACGCAGGACACGATGCTGACCCCGCGCTTCTACACCACCGATTACGCCGCGCTTGACGCGATCGATGTCAGCCTTGTCCGGCGCGAGTGGGACGAGCTGATTGCGGACATGGTGGGCGATCCCAACAAGCTGCACTTCAAGCACAATGACAGTTTCAGGGGCGTGATCGAAGGGCTCGAACCGGAGCTGCGTCAGGAATTCACCGATTTCCTCGTCAGCTCGATGACGTCCGAGTTTTCGGGCTGCGTGCTCTATGCCGAAATCGCCAAGCGCACCAAGAACCCCGACGTGAAGCAGCTGTTCCGGCTGCTCGCACGCGATGAAAGCCGCCATGCCGGTTTCATCAACGAATGCCTCAAAGATGCCAATATCGGGGTCGACCTCGGCTATCTGACGCGCACCAAGAAATATACCTACTTCAAGCCGAAATTCATCTTCTACGCGGTCTATCTGTCGGAGAAGATCGGCTATGCGCGCTACATCACGATCTTCCGTCACCTGGCGCGCAACCCGCAGCACAAGTTCCACCCGATCTTCGACTGGTTCGAGGAATGGTGCAATGACGAGTTCCGCCACGGCGAGGCCTTTGCCATGCTGCTACGCGCCGATCCCAAGCTGCTCAAAGGGGCAAACAAGCTGTGGGTGCGGTTCTTCCTGCTGTCGGTCTACGCCACGATGTATGTGCGCGATCACAACCGTCCGGCGTTCCACGCCGCTTTGGGTGTCGATCCGACCGAGTATGATTACAAGGTGTTTGCGATCTGCAACCAGATCAGCCGCCAGGTCTTCCCGGTCGAGCTCGACATTGATGCCCCTGCCTTCCGCCGCCAGATGGAAAAGCTGCGGCTTGCGGCTGAACGCATCGAAGAAGGCAAGGCGCGCGGAGGTGTGGGTGGTCTGATTGCCCGCGCATCGGGCATGGCCGGCGCCGGCCTCGCTTTTGCACGCATGTATCTGCAAAAGCCCAAGTCCAACGCCCTGCCCGGTTCGATCCGGTTGCAGCCCGCATGGTAAGCTGGAGCGGACATATTGTGCCGTTCATTGTGACGGTGGCGATCTGGTTTATCGCCACCGGCCTCATCGCGTGGGCGGATAACCGCGAGCGGTCGACCTTCTCGCGCAGTCTGGTGATCGGCGGCGCGGCCGGGATTTCCGGTCTGGTGGTGATCCTCGTGTCCTCGCTTTCAGCCGAAGTATGGGCGGTCTATCTCGCCTTTATCGGCGCGTTGATGGTGTGGGGCTGGCACGAGCTGTCGTTCCTCACCGGCGCTGCGGCCGGGCCGCGCCGCGGGCTGGCTGATCCGGGGCTGACCGGCCTTGCCCGCTTCCGCCAGGCCGCCGCGACGGTGATGCATCACGAGGTTGCGCTTGCGCTGACTGCGCTGCTGCTGATCTCGCTTTCGTGGAGCGCGCCCAACCAGATCGGGGCGACGGTGTTCGTGCTGATGTTCGGAATGCGGCTGATCTCGAAGATCAACCTGTTCGTCGGCGTGCCCAACTCCACTTCGGAAATGCTGCCCGATCATCTCGCCTATCTGAAGACCTATTTCGGCCGCAACCGCATGACCGTGCTGCTGGCGCTCTCGGTCGCCGGGCTCGCGGGGATAAGCGCATGGTTCGCTTCGCTCGCGCTCGCCGCCCCGGTGGGCAGCGCCGCGATGGTCGGCGCGAGCCTCCTGTTCACGCTGAGCCTCCTCGGCGTGCTCGAACACCTGTTCCTGGCCCTGCCGTTCCGTGACGGAATGCTGTGGGGCTGGGCCCTGCCCAAGCGCGCTGCCGCGCAGATATCCGAGAATTGAGAACATAATCATGGAAACAGAGGGAAAACCCATGGATTTCGAAGCCTATTTCGCCGGCGAGCTGGACACTGTGCGCGCTGACGGACGGTACCGGGTCTTCACCGATATCAAGCGCCATCGCGGAAAGTTCCCGCACGCGACGCGCTTTGTCGACGAGGAAACGCAAGCCGTCACCGTGTGGTGCTCGAACGACTATCTCGGCATGGGTCAGCACCCCGCGGTGCTCGAAGCGATGCATGATTGCCTCGACGAATGCGGCGCGGGCGCGGGCGGCACGCGCAACATCTCGGGCACCAACCACCACCACGTGCTGCTCGAGCGTGAGCTGGCGGACCTCCACAACAAGGAAGCCGCGCTGCTGTTCACATCGGGCTATGTCTCGAACTGGGCGGGCCTCGGCACGCTGGCGGGCAAGATCCCGGGCTGCGTGGTGTTTTCCGACGCGCTCAATCACGCCTCGATGATCGAAGGCATCCGCTACAGCCGCGCGCCCTACAAGGTGTTCCGCCACAATGACGTGGCGCATCTCGACGAGCTCTTGTCGCAATACGGCCCCGAAGTGCCCAAGCTGGTCGCCTTCGAGAGCGTCTATTCGATGGACGGCGATATCGCTCCCATCTCCGAGATCCTCGACGTGTGCGAGAAGCACGGCGCGATGAGCTATATCGACGAAGTCCACGCGGTCGGCCTCTACGGCCCGCGCGGCGGCGGGATTGCCGAGCGCGAAGGGCTGATGGACCGCATCACCGTGATCGAAGGCACGCTCGGCAAGGCGTTCGGCGTGATGGGCGGCTATATCGCGGCCTCGGCCAACCTCGTCGATTTCGTGCGCAGTTTTGCGAGCGGCTTCATCTTCTCGACCGCCCTGCCGCCTGCCATCGCAGCGGGCGCAGCAGCGAGCATCCGCCACCTCAAGGTTTCGAGCGAGGAGCGCGAGCTTCAGCAGAAGCGCGTGGCGCAGGTGCGCCGGGCGCTCGACATCATGGGCATCCCGCACTTGGACAACCCCAGCCACATCATCCCGGTGATGGTTGGGGATGCCAAGAAGTGCAAGATGATCAGCGACTGGCTGATGGACAATCACGGCATCTACGTGCAGCCGATCAACTACCCGACCGTGCCGGTGGGCACCGAGCGGCTGCGCGTCACGCCCTCGCCGGTGCATTCGGATGGCGACATCGACCGGCTGATCAAGGCGCTCTCCGAAATCTGGTCGCATTGCGAACTCGCCCGGATGGAACAGGCCGCGTAAGGCCGCTTTTCTGGCCACGCCTGCCGCTGTTGGAGACACATGAGACACTGCCCAGGGAAGGAATTCCCCCCGCCCCGCCGCGCACGCCGGACGGGCACGGGAAAGGGCGGCTGCAAGGGTCATGGCCGGCATCATCCCAGCGCGCATCCGAGTAGGAAAATGATTTAAATCTCGCCGGTTCTCCCTTGGACGGGAGTGGAGGGCGGATGCCTTGGGGGAGGCGTCCGCCCTCCTTTGCATGCCCGGCCTGCGTGCATTATCGGGTGATGCGAAGTGGCCGCGTCTCCGCAGATCCCCACAGCCATCTGGGAAACCCCCGCGCGGCCGCTTTCAGGACGCGGCGAAGTGGGCAGGAATGACTGCTTGTTTGAAGGGTTTCGGGCGCTTGCGTACGAAAGCCTTCACAAACTCGGTCATCCAGGCCGATTGGCAACCTAGTCCGCTTTCGGGCGATGAACAGGTGATCGGTTATGACCGACATGAGCGCGCATTGCTGACCGGCAGCCTAACTTGCTCCAGGCATTCAGAAACTGGGCCGGTTGCGGAATGGCAGGTCATCGCACAGCATGGGTCAGAGCCCCATGCCGGCTCAGGAAGATTGAACTGCCGCTTCCCGGAACGTGACCAGCTTGCGCTTTTCCTTATCCCACAAGGCAAGCATCACGGGCCGAAGTGTCTGGGAAACAGTGAAGCGGTTGACATGGCGGAGCTCGGGAAAGTCTCGCAGCACGTCCGGCAAACGATAGAAGGGAATCCTGCTCACAAGATGGTGGACGTGGTGGATACCGATGTTTCCAGTGAACCAGCGCAGCGGTTGCGGCAACTCGAGGTAGGAACTCCCGTGCAACGCCGCCTCGTGGAATGACCAATCCGCGCGATTGTCCCAATGGGCATCTTCGAACTGATGCTGGATGTAGAATAACCAGACCCCGGCTGACGCTGCGATCAACAACGTCGGGATGACCACCAGGGTGGTCGTGGCGAGACCAAACAGGAAAATCAGGCAGCCAAGGACGAGAGCCGTCGCGATGTTGGTGGCGATGGCGCTGACCCAGTATTTCGATCCTGCCGTCATAAGCCCAATCGGAAACCGGTGCCGGACGAGAAACAGGTAGGCCGGACCGATGCCGAACAGCACCACCGGATGGCGATAGACACGATAGAACAGCCGCTTCAGCCCGCTGAGCGAGCGAAATTCTTCAACGGTCAAGGTATCCACATCGCCAAATCCGCGGGCATCAAGATTGCCGGTATTGGCATGGTGCAAAGTGTGCGAGCGGCTCCAGCAATCATACGGTGTGAAGGTCAGCACCCCCAGCGCTCGACCGGTCCAGTCATTGCCCGTCCTCTTGCGGAAAAACGCTCCATGTCCGCAATCATGTTGGATGATAAACGTCCGCAGCAGCAGCAACCCTGACAAGGGGGAAAGCACGAGCGCTGCGCCATATCCCCGGTCAACCGCAATGAGCATGACCACAATGACGGCAAAGAACGGGGCAAGCGTAGCCGCCAGCTCCCATATGCTTCGTCCGGTGTGCGGAATAGAGAATGGCTTTAGCGCAGCTATCAGCTTGCGCGGCTCCAGTTCGGCCGTGACTGGCGTAGACTTCTGATTTTGCAATGAGTTTCTTTTCAAGACAATAGATTGGTTCTTAAGATGCCAGCATCCTTGGCCGTTCGCAACTCGATAAATCTCGGCTGGAGCGGGACATTGCCTGTCGTCCCTCCAATAGAGGGCACATAGACCATCATTCTAAATTGGAACGGCTATGCATGGCCAAGGCAGCGAGGGCACTGGTGCTGGCGAGCGCATTGCCACAAACGGCACCTGCAAGGCCCACCTCGAGCGCGCCCGCCAGCTGCTCGCCCTCGCGCCGCCCGCCACGGACAAGCCGCCCACCGAACCCCCCGATCCGCGCCCGCCATGCCCTTGCTGCGGCGGGACCATGATCATCATCGAGATCATCGACCGCCGCTATCTGCCCCGCAGCCCGCCATGTCCGAGCGCACCATCCGGGATGCCTGCGTCGTGACCCGGCACGGCCCGACACCGCCAGACCTCACCGCAACCGCGCTGCCGGGGACGGGGACGTCTGCTTATCGTCCGTCCAGGAGCAGTCGTCCCATCGCCAAAATCAGACGAGCCACTCTCCCACGGCTGCTTTGTCACTGCAAAATCAGACGCGCTGCACTCACACCCGTCCGCTTATCGCCACCGTCAGCAGACGCCCGGACCAACCCAGAAGCGAAAACCCCATAGCTCATCTCATGCGGCCCGCGGGTTCGGGCACCGTCGACTTTCCGACGCCTCTCGGCGTCCGAAACTCTGAACGCTGGCTGAATTTCCGCTTTTGGCCGCAACGCGGCGGAAAACGCCATGAAGCTCAAGGCACCAGCATTCAACCTTCGGTTGTCCTTCGCAACCGCTGGGGTGACGGTGAGGGCAGCAATGGGGAGCCGCGCCCCTCCACCATCAACGTTGGTCCCCCCCCTCAAGATGGGATCACTTCACCGGAACGAACCGCACCGCAACCCCGCCCGAGGCCGCCAGCCACACCGCGAAGGTCTCGCCGCCGGTGACGATCTTCTCCTCGATCACGATGGCGTAGGGGTTGGTGTCCCAATGCGCGTCCGGCCCGTCGCGGTAGATCTGCGCGCGGTAGCGCTTGCCCTTTTCAAGGAAGCTGAGCAACACGGACAGGTCGCGGGCGTTCTCGTCGGTCACCGCGCCGAGGAACCATTCCTTCGATGTGCGGCCCTGCCGCGCGATCGCGACATATTGCCCGACCTCGCCGGCGAGCGCGACGCTCTCCTCCCAGTCCGCCTCGACATCCTTGATGAACTGGAAGGCGTCCATCCGCGCCTCGTAATTCTCGGGCAGATCGGCAGCCATCTGGAGCGGCGAGTAGATCGTCACATACGTGGCGAGCTGCTTGGCCAGCGTGGTCTGCGGGCGGTTCTTCGGGTCGCCGCGCGGCATGTCGGGGCGCACCGGCGGGCGCTCGTTGGGGCGCAGGTCGAAGATGCCCGGGGTGTAGTCGAACGGCCCCGCCAGCAGCGCGGTGAAGGCCAGCATCGGCTCGTGCGAGGGAGGATTGGGCGGCGTGCCCCAGGCGTTGAACTCCATCCCGCGCGCACCTTCGCGACTCATCCAGTTGGGATAGGTGCGGCGCAGCCCGGTGTCCTTGACCGGCTCGTGGGTGTCCATCGCGATTCCGCGCTTGGCCGCCGCCTTGATCACCGTCATGTGGTGATCGATCATCCGCTGGCTGTCGTAATATTCGTAGTGGCGGATGCCCTTGGCGTCGGTCCACACCGCATCGCCCGCGTCCGAGACATAGCCCGACTTCACGTAGTGCGAGCCGATCTTCTGAACCAGATCGAGCCCGGCTTCGAGCTGGTTTTCGTAATTGGTGAGGTTGGCCGAGGTTTCGTGGTGGACGATCAGCTGGACGCCCTTCGACGCGGCATATTTGCTCAACGCCTCGATATCGTAATCGGGATAGACCTCGGTGAAGCTGAACAGATCGCCATTGTTGAACCAGTCGCCGTCCCAGCCCTTGTTCCAGCCTTCGACCAACACGCCGGCAAAGCCGTGCTTGGCGGCGAAATCGATATAGCGCTTGGTCTCGGCGGTGGTGGCGCCGTGATACTTGTCGCTCGCCCAGGTACGGTCATTGATGTGCATCGCCCACCAGATGCCGACATATTTGCCGGGCTTGGCATAGGAGACATCGCCCAATGCGTTGGGCTCGTTCAAGTTCAGGACGATGTCGGAATTGATCAGGCCGACAGCCTGCCGCGCGATCTGGATCGTGCGCCACGGGGACTTGAACGGCGCTTTGGTTTTGACCTTCGGCCCGCCCGCCCAGTTCCTCAGGTTCGCCTGAAAATTGCCGGGGCGCAGCTGATCGAGTGACATCGAGGAATAGTTGATCAGCGCCGCCTCGTGAATCGCGAAGTGGATGCCCGCTTCATTGCGGAAGGTCGAAGGCGTGTGCGCATCGTCGACCTGTCCGGCAGGCGCGATGCGGTAGATATATTCATTCCGGTTGTACTCGTCGGAGGGGGTGTACCACATGGTGGTTTTCTCGCCGACGCCGAACTGGGTCAGCTCCTCGACGATCGCGATATCGCCGGTGAGCGCGGGCTGCTCGGCCAGCTCGTAGCGGAAGCCGATGCCGGTATCGAAGGCGCGGAAGCGCACCACCATCTGCCGCGCCGGGCCATCGCTGGCCTTGAAGGTGACGCTGAGCTCATTGTGCTGGTCGCGCACCATGCGGCGCTCACCCCACGGCTGTTCCCAGCTGCCGTCCTTGCTCGCGCGGGTCGATCCGGCAATGGCGAGGCCGCGCTCGAAGCCGTGGTGATCGGCAAACAGCATCCCCAGCCGCGAGGGCGCGATCACCTTCTCGCCCTCGAAGCTGACGGCATAGGTCGCAAGGCCGCCGTCGTCGCTGACTGTGACGGTGATCTTGCCGTCGGGCGAGGTCAGCATGAGGCTTTCGGCAAGCGCGGGCGCGGCGGCCCACAACAGGGCGGCGAGGCCCACAAGTTTGCTCCACATGCGCATGTTCATCTGCCTCGCTTGGTCTCTGCGTAAATCCGGTAGCCCCATGCGGGCAGATCGAGCGTCTCGCCGCCCGCGAAGGTTGCGCCCGCGCCGCTCAGCACATCGGTGTAGCGCCCGTGATGGCGGGCTTGGCTGAAAGTGATGCGGTGCGGCCGGGGCGAGAGGTTGAACACCGCGAACACCCGCCCGCCAGCAGCCCCGCGCGTGAAGGCATAGACATCGCCCGCTTCGCTGGTGGGCACCTCTGCCATCAGCGCGCCGAAGCGCCCGTTGTGGAGCGCAGGCGTCGCCGTCTTGAGCGCGATCAGCTTGGCGAACAGCGCGGCGTGCTTGCCCTCGCGCCATTGGATCGGATCGCGCTCGAAGAACTTCAATTGGCGGTCATTATCCGCCTCCTGCCCGTTATAGATCAGCGGCAAGCCGCTGCCCACAAACGAGAGGGCAATCGCCGCTTCATAGGCCGGGCCGTAGATTGTGGCGGCCACACCGTCCCACGAATTCTGGTCGTGGTTCTCGGTATAGACCATGCGCATCGCTTCACGCGGCCAGGTCTCGGCCTGTCCGGCATAGTAGCCGCGGATCGCGCCTGCTCCGCCGCCGTCCTTGGCGATGCGCTGCATCGCTTCCTTCCAGCCCCAGCCATAGGTCGCATCGAAGGCGCGCTTGTGGAGATCGCGCTGCTCCCATTCGGCAAGCATGAACACGGGCTTCACCGCGTCGAGCTCGGCGCGCGCCCTCTCCCAGAAATCGGTCGGGACATAGCCGGCCACGTCGGCGCGGTAGCCGTCGACCCCGTATTCGCGCACCCAGTAGACAAGGCTCTCGATCATGTAGCGCCTGAGGCCAGGCTGGCTATAATCGAAGTCCGCCACATCCGACCAGTCGGTGCCTTGCGGGCTCATCAGCGCGCCCTCGGGGGTGCGGGTGTACCATTCGGGGTGGCTCGCCGTCAGCGGGTTGTCAGTGGCCGAATGGTTGGCGACCCAGTCGAGGATCACCTTCAGCCCCAGCCGGTGCGCCTCGCCCACAAAGGCGCGGAACTCGCCTTCCGTGCCCAGCTCGGGATTGACCGCGCGGTAGTCGCGCACGGCATAGGGGCTGCCGAGCGAGCCCTTGCGGTTCTCGACCCCGATTGGGTGGATCGGCATCAGCCAGATAATGTCGACCCCCATCGCGGCGAGGCGCGGCAACTGCTGTTGGGCCGCCGCAAAGGTGCCCTCAGTCGTGAACTGGCGGGTGTTGATCTGGTAGAGCACCGCATCGCGTGTCCAATTGGCATTGGTCAGCTCGACTTCGGCGCGGGGCGTGTGATCGGGCTCGGCCAGCGCAGGGCCAGCGGCCAGCACGCTGGCAAGCAGCGCGAGGCCCGCGCCTCTCACGCCGCCTGCTCCCTCACCAGCAGCGTCGCAGCCGCCGCCAGCACGAAACTCACCGCCGCGATCACCATTGCGTAGATCGCCTCGCCGCCGAACAGGTTGGTGACGAGAAAGCCCAGCAGCGTCGCCGCCAGCAGCTGCGGCACCACGATGAAGATGTTGAACACCCCCATGTAAATGCCCATTTTTTCCGGCGGGACCGAGCCTGCAAGGATCGCATAGGGCAGCGAGACGATCGAGGCCCAGGCAATGCCGAGCCCGATTTGCGGCACCCACAAGAGCGCCGGATCGCGCACCAGCAGCATCGCGGCAAACCCCGCCGCGCCGAGCATCAGATTGATCGCATGCAGGCGGCAACGGTCGATCTTTGCAGCGACCATAACAAACCCGAGCGCGGCGGCGGCAGCAAGGCCGTTCCTCACCGATCCCATCAGGCTCCACCAGTCGGCGCCGTCCTGATAGGCGGCTGAAGCGGCATCGACCGCGCCGAAGTGATATTCGGTGACCCCGGGCGTGCCGTAGATCCACAACGCGAACATTGCGAACCAGCTGAAGAATTGCACCACCGCAAGCTGGCGCATGGTTTTGGGCATGGCGAAGAGATCGCTCACCACTTCCATGAAGCCGCTATCGTTGCGGGATTGGGAGCGCAGCATGCTGGCGACGAGCTGGATCACGCCGAACCCGGCCAGCAGCGCGGCGAGCACATAGAGGTCCTTGGCGACCTCGATTTCGCCCAGAAATGCCGGACGCGGCTCGCCCCGCGCGATGGCGACCAGCGCGGCGACCAGCACCCCGGCGATAATCCACACAGTCCCGCCGCTGGCAAATTGCGCGGCGCTGCGCTGAATGCGCTCGGGCCCCGTGCCAGCCGCAGCTCCCTCCGCTGCCGCGAACCCGGCGAGTTCTTCGGGCGAATATTCCTTGGTGGTGAACACAGTCCAGCTGACCGCCGCCAGCAGCGCCGCCCCGCCGATGTAGAACGCCCAGCGCACCGTCTCGGGTATCTGCCCCTCGGGCGCGACGTTGCTGAGGCCCAGCATATTGGTCATTCCCCACGGCAGCGCGCCGGCCAGCACCGCGCCCGTCCCGATGAAGAAGCTCTGCATCGCATAGCCCATGGTGCGCTGGCGATCGGGCAGATTGTCGCCGACGAAGGCGCGGAACGGCTCCATCGTGATGTTGAGCGAGGCGTCCATGATCCACAGCATCCCGGCTGCCACCCACAGCACCGGGGCGTTGGGCATCACGAACAGCGCAAGGCTGGCGAGCAGCGCGCCGAGCAGGAAATAGGGCCGCCGCCGCCCGAACCTGCCCCAGGTTTTATCGGAGAGGTGGCCGATGATTGGCTGGACGATCAGACCCGTCATCGGCGCGGCGATCCACAGGATCGCAAGCTCGCCGACATCAGCGCCAAGGGTCTGGAAAATTCGGCTGACATTGCCGTTCTGCAGCTCGAAACCGATCTGGATGCCGAGAAAGCCGAAGCTCATGTTCCAGATCTGCGCCGGGCCCAAAGCGGGCTTGTGCGCAGGCAGGTGGCCGGCGTGCGTCATGCGTGTCTCGTCCTCTCCCCCGCGCCTTGCCCTGTCAGGGTGACGCGGTCCTTTGCGCGTTGTAACATCTTTGCGGATCTTGTGTCCGATGGCTTGGCTAAAGCGCGCGCCGCCAGTCTGGACTGCCTGCAAAATTTTGCAAGAAACTTTCCGGATTTCTCCCGATATTTTCCTAGCGTCTCCACAAACGTTCCTCTTATTTAAACGTTTTCATTTGGTTATAGACAATTCCCTAGCCCACAGCCAGCCCCTACAAAGATTTGCAAAATTTTTCCTGTAGTGTCAAAACCGGCCACTGAGGGAGTTGGGTGATGATGCGAATCTTTGGTCGTGTGGCGGCTGCGCTATGCGCGAGCACGTGCCTTGCGGGCGGGCCGGTTGCGGCCGAGGACACGCCTGCTCCTCTCGTCGCTCCCATCGCCGCCCCAATTGCGGAACGCCAGGTCGAAGACGAGATCATCTATTTCGTCCTGCCCGATCGCTTCGCCAACGGCGATCCGCGCAATGATCGCGGCGGCCTTACAGGCGGCGCCTTCGATCACGGGTTCGATCCCGCCCACAAGGGCTTCTACCATGGCGGCGATCTCAAGGGGCTGACCGCCAAGCTCGGTTATATTCAGGGCATGGGCGTCACCGCGATCTGGTTCGCGCCGATCTTCAAGAACAAGCCGGTGCAGGGCCTGCCCGGACAGGAGAGCGCCGGCTATCACGGTTACTGGGTGACCGACTTCACCAGTGTCGATCCGCATTTCGGCACCAATGCCGAGTTCAAGGCCTTCGTCGACGCCGCCCACGCGCGCGGGATGAAGGTCTATATGGACATCATCACCAACCACACCGCCGACGTGATCGACTATGCCGAAGGGGTGGCCAATGGTTACGCCTATCGCGCCAAGAGCGATTATCCTTTCTCGCGCCGCGGCGGCATTGATGGTGCGCCGATCAATGGCGGGTTCGCGGGCGACGACAGTTCGGATCCCGCCAACTGGGCCAAGCTCACCGACCCCACCTTTGCCTATACCCCGGTCATCCCCGAGGCTGAGCGCAATGTGAAAGTGCCCGCCTGGCTCAATGACATGACGCTCTATCACAACCGCGGCAACTCGCACTGGATCGGCGAAAGCAGCGTCTATGGCGACTTCTCAGGGCTCGATGACCTTGCGACCGAGCACCCGCGGGTCGTTGCCGGCATGACCGACATCTTCGGCCAATGGATCGACGATTACGGGATCGACGGCTACCGCATCGACACCGCCAAGCATGTGAACCCGGAATTCTGGCAAGCCTTCGTGCCTGCGATACTGGCGCGTGCCAAGGCCAAGGGGATCGCCCACTTCCACATCTTCGGCGAGATCGCATATCAGGAACCCACCGCCACGCTCGCCGCGCAGGTGATGGCGGAAAGCGGCCTGCCCTATGCGCTCGACATGGGCTTTGCCAAAGCCGCGCAGCTGGTCGCCAGCGGCAAGGCGGGCCCAAGGCTGATGGCGGAGTTCCTCCAGCAGGACGCGATCTATCCCGGCGGCGCGGCCACCGCGCTTGGGCTGCCGACCTTCCTCGGCAACCACGATTTCGGCCGCTTTTCGATGTTCGTGCGCGAAATGAGCGGGTCGGATGACGAGGGCGAGCTGCTCGCCCGCGTCACACTCGGCCACGCCATGATGTTCGGTCTGCGCGGCGTGCCCACCGTCTATTACGGCGACGAGCAGGGCTTCATCTCGGACGGCAATGACCAGCTGGCGCGCGAGGACATGTTCCCGAGCAAGGTCGCAGCCTATAACGATAACAACCTGATCGGCTCGGACGCGACCACCGCGCAGAGCAACTTCGACACCGATCACCCGCTCTACCGCGTGATCGCCGATCTGGCGCGGGCGCGCAGTGCCAGCCCGGCATTGCGGCGCGGCCTTACCAAGGTGCGCGCGTTCGAGGAATCCGCGCCCGGTCTGCTTGCGGTCGAGCGGCACGATCCCGAAACAGGACAGCGCGTGCTGCTGGCGTTCAACACCGGCGCTTCGCCCCTTTCGCGTCATATCGAGGTAAGCTACCGGGCAACCGGTGTCACGCCGTTGGTGGGGGAATGTCCGCAAGCCCTCGCCGCCCCCGGCACCCTGTCGATCACCCTGCCGCCGTTCGGCTACGCTGCGTGCATTCTGGAGACTGAGAAATAATGGCTTCGGTTATGGCTGCGGCAGCCCCTTCTGCATCGGGCGCACTTGCCTGGTGGCGCGGCGCCGTGATTTACCAGATCTACCCGCGCTCCTTCCGCGACACCAATGGCGACGGGATCGGCGATCTGGCCGGGATCGTCGAGCGGCTGGACTATATCGCCGATCTCGGCGTGGACGGGATCTGGATCTCGCCGTTCTTCACCTCGCCGATGAAGGACTTCGGCTATGACGTGGCCGATTATTGCGGGATCGATCCGAGCTTCGGCAGCTTTGCCGATTTCGACCGGATCATCGAAAAGGCGCACAGCCTCGGCCTCAAGGTGATCATCGATCAGGTCTATTCGCACACTTCGGACGAGCACGCATGGTTCCAGGAGAGCCGCGCTGACCGCACCAATCCCAAGGCCGACTGGTATGTCTGGGCCGATGCCAAGCCCGACGGTTCGCCGCCGTCGAACTGGCAATCGGTATTCGGCGGCTCGGCATGGCAGTGGGACGGGCCGAGGAAGCAGTATTACCTGCACAATTTCCTCACCAGCCAGCCCGACTTGAACGTCCATAACCGCGACGTGCAGGATGCGCTGCTGGATGTGGCGCGGTTCTGGCTGGCGCGCGGCGTCGATGGCTTCCGCCTCGATGCGCTCAACTTTGCGATGCATGATCCCGAGATGCGCGACAATCCGCCCTCGGGCCTGCCGATGGAACTGGCGACGCGCCCGTTCGACATGCAGGAGCGGCGCTATAACCAGTCGCACCCCGATATCGTCGCCTTCCTCGAGCGCATTCGCGCGACGATTGACGAGTTTCCCGGCCGCTTCACAGTCGCCGAAGTCGGCGGGCCCGAACCGCTGGCGGAGATGAAGGCCTTTACCCAAGGCGGCAAGCGGCTCGATTCAGCCTATAATTTCGATTTCCTCTACGCCCCGCAACTGACCGCGAGCGGGGTTCGCGCAAGCCTTGCGCAGTGGAGCGGGGAAAAGGGCGAAGGCTGGCCTTCGTGGGCGTTCTCGAACCACGATGCGCCGCGCGCGGTGAGCCGCTGGACGCGTGACGGCGATCAGCCCCGCGCCGCCCGGCTCAACCTGCTGCTCCTATTGGCGCTGCGGGGCAATCCGATCATCTATCAGGGCGAGGAGCTGGGCCTGCCGCAGGGCGAGGTCGCCTTTGAAGACCTGCTCGATCCCGAGGCGATTGCCAACTGGCCGCACACGCTGGGCCGCGATGGCGCGCGCACCCCGATGCCCTGGGCGGCGGGCGCGCCGCAAGCGGGCTTTTCGAGCGCGAACCGCACCTGGCTCAAGCGCGATCCCGCCCATACCGCGCTCGCGGTCGACCAGCAGGCGGGCAATCCGCAATCGACCCTGAGCTACACCCGCCAGTTGCTGGCCTTGCGGCGCCGGCTGGGCGCGGTGGTGGCAGGCGACATCACCCTGCTCGATACGCCTGACGAGGTGCTCGCCTTCGTGCGCGGTGATTGCGAAGACGCGGTGCTTTGCGCCTTCAACCTTGGCGAGACGGTGTGCGAATGGACCGCCCCTGCCGAATTCGCCGGAGCGCTTGTGCTCGCCAGCGAAAGCGCGGTGGGGACGGCGGGCGAACCGCCCATGGTGCTCGCGCCCGGAACGGGATACTGGGCGGCGAACGGAGCGGAGACAGCCTGACATGAGCGCAACCCGGCCTGCCACGCGGCGCAGCGCCACGCTGGAGGATATCGCCCGCGAGGCCGGGGTGTCGGTCTCGACCGTGAGCCGCGCGCTTAATGACAGCCCTTCGGTCAAGCGCCGGACCAAGCAGCAGATCTGGCAGATCGCCCGGGCGCACGACTATGAATTCCGCGCCTCGATGCCTGCCGGGCCGAGCGGCGCGGACGCCACTATCGCGGTGGTCGTGCCCGCCCCGCAGGCGCGTGAGAGCCGGGTGGCGGATCCCTTCTTCCTCGAACTGCTCGCCGGGATTGCCGAGGCAGCGCGCGATCGCAATGCCGATCTTCTTGTCAGCCACCTTACCCCGCGCGCCGGCGGCGATCTCGACTATGCGATGAGCACCAGCCGCGCGACCGGCGTGATCTTCATCGGCCAGAGCTCGCTGTACCACGCTTTTAACGCGCTCGCGGCGCGCGACAATCGCTTCGTGGTGTGGGGCGCGGAGTTTCCCGATGCGCAATATTGCGCGATCGGATCGGACAATGTCGCCGGCGGCAGGCGCGCGACCTCGCACCTCGCCCGCCTCGGCCGCCGCCGCATCCTGTTCCTCGGCGACACCGAAGCGCCCGAAGCCGAGCAGCGCTGTCGTGGCTATCGTCAGGCGCTTGGGCAGGCAGGCATCGCGGTGGACGAAAGCCTCGTTGTTTCGGCCCATTTCGAAGTCCACTCCGCCGAAGCCGCGACCCGCAGCGCGATTGCCCGGGGGCTCAAGTTCGATGCGGTGTTCGCTGCCAGCGACCTTATCGCGATCGGCGCGATCCGCGCGCTGACCCGCTCGGGCATCAATGTTCCGGTCGATGTCTCGGTGGTGGGCTATGATAACATCCCCGCCGCGCGGCTCGTCACGCCGCAGCTTACAACCATCGATCAGGACGCGAACCTGGCGGGCCGCATGCTGGTCTCCAAGCTGATCGATCGCGGCGATGGCCCGGCGATTTCGGAGCGGCTGGAAACCAGCCTGTTGATCCGGGAAAGCTGCGGCGGATGACCGGCGCGGCCTCATCCGCCCCGCTCAAGAGCATCGTCATCGTCGGCGGCGGGAGCGCGGGCTGGATGACGGCGGCGGCGCTCTCCCATGCGGTCGGACAGTCCTGCGCGATCACCCTGATCGAAAGCGAGGCGATCGGCACCGTCGGCGTGGGCGAAGCGACGATCCCGCCGATCCGCCACTTCAACCACCGCTTGGGGATCGACGAGGCGACCTTCGTGCGCGAGACGCAGGGCTCGTTCAAACTCGGTATCCAATTTGTCGACTGGGGCAAGCTGGGCCACAGCTACTTCCACCCCTTCGGCCAGTATGGCGCCGAGTTCGATTCCGTACCGTTCTACCATCACTGGATGCGCGAATATCTGGCCGGGCGCACCAGCGGCCCGATCGATGACTTCTCGATGTGCTGGGCGATGGCCAAAGCGCAGCGGTTCACCCACCCTTCCCCTGACCGGCGGCTGATCCAGTCAACCTTCGACTATGCCTATCACTTCGATGCCGGGCTCTATGCCGCCTTCCTGCGCCGCTTCGCCGAGGCCCGGGGGGTGACGCGGGCCGAAGGCCGCGTGGTTGATGTGGCGCTCAGGGGCGAGGACGGTTTCATCGAGGCCGTCACGCTCGAGAATGGCGAGACTGTTGCGGGCGAATTCTTCATCGATTGCAGCGGTTTCCGCGGGCTTCTCATCGAGGAGGCGCTCGAGGCAGGCTACGACAACTGGCAGCACTGGCTCCCGTGTGATCGCGCCGTGGCGGTCCCTTGCGAGCGCGGGGAGTTCACCCCCTACACCCGCTCAACCGCACGCGCAGCGGGCTGGCAGTGGCGCATCCCGCTCCAGCACCGCACCGGCAATGGCTATGTGCATTGCAGCCAGTTTATTGCCGAGGACGAGGCGGCGGATGTGCTGCTCGCCAATCTCGACGGCAAGGCGCTCGCCGACCCGCGGCCCTTGCGCTTCGTCACCGGCAAGCGGCGCGAATTCTGGAAGAAGAATTGCGTCGCGATCGGGCTGTCGGCGGGCTTCATGGAGCCGCTGGAATCGACCAGCCTCCACCTCATCCAGTACGGCATCCTGCGGCTGCTCGCGCTGCTGCCCGATGCCGCCATGGCGCCGCTGCTGGCGCGCGAATACAACGCCCAGACTTCAGTGGAATACGAGCGCATCCGCGACTTCCTGATCCTGCATTACAAGGCCAGCGAACGCGGCGATTCCGAGCTGTGGCGTTACTGCGCCAACATGCCGATCCCTGACAGCCTGCAATACAAGATCGACCATTTCCGCACGCACGGAATGCTGGTCGCGGACGAACGCGAGCTGTTCGCCAATCCGAGCTGGATCGCGGTCTATCTCGGGCAGGGGATCGTGCCGCAACGCGCTCCGGCGCTGGCGATGATGCGCCAAGGCGTGCCGGTGGCTGAGCGCCTCGGCCAGATCCGCAGCGCGATGGACGAAGCGGTGGCGACCATGCCATCCCACGGCGAATTCATCGCCCGCCACTGCGCCGCCCCGCCGCTCGCCACCTGAGCGGCGAGGCCCCCCGTCAATGGCTGCAACAGGTCTGCATAGGGCCTGCATAAGCCGCGCGCAGACACCTCCACTCCATCGCCAAAGAGAAAGGGCCCGCCATTGCTGGCGAGCCCTTCCCTGAAACCCTGGTGCGACCCGAGGGGGCGGGTCTTAGAACGTCTTGCGGATCGTGATGTTGAACGTCCGGCCGTAAAGCTCGTGGCGGCTGGGGAAAGTCCCGATCTCGTCGCCAGCGGCATTGAACAGATCGTTCTGGGTCACGAAGGGTTCGTTGGTCATGTTGAACACTTCGGCCAGAATGCCGACCCCGTTGAGGAAGCTGCCCGGCTTGTCGAAGGTGTAACCGATCTGGGCATCCAGAATGGTTTCCGACTGCGCCTGCGCACCCGACAGCGAGCCGTCGAAGTTCTGCACTTCCGACAGGAAGCCCGAACGGTAACGCGCCGCCAGCTTCGCACGGAAGCCGTTCTTTTCGTAGAAGATGTCACCCGACCAGGTGAGATCCGAATAGCCCGGGATCGGCAGCGGATCAAAGTTCTGGTTCTGCACCTCGGCATCGGCATAGGTGATCGAGTAGAACCCGCCGAAGCCATCGAGCGCGCTCGACAGATCGCCGAAGTTCACGCGGATCGTGCCTTCGATGCCGGTGATCTTGCCATCGGCAAAGTTGACCGGGCCGCTGAACACGCCAGTGGCGAGCTCAGGCGCGGTGACCAGGATGTTGCCGAAGCCGGCATTCTCGATCGGTTGGGTCAGATCGACCAGCTCGTTGAAGTCGATGATCCAGTCCGACAGGTCCTTGTGGAACGCGGCGATGATGATCGCCGAGCCGGGCGAGAAATACTTCTCGAAGGAAATATCATACGAGGTCGAGCTGTAGGGCTGCAGGAACGGGTTCCCGCCGCTGAGGTTGAAGCACACCAGCTGCGGCGGGTTGAATCCGATCACCGTATCGGGGATCTGGTCGCCATTGGTGTCGGTGCAGCTCAGCGGGTTGACGGTGATGTTCTGGTTCGCCGTCATTTGGTCGAGCCGCGACCGGGTGATGGTCTTGGCCGCAGCGATACGGATAAAGGTATCGGGCATGATCTCGAAGGAGAGGTTCATGCTCGGCAGCCAGTTATCGTAGCTGGTGCTCACGCTGTTGGTCAGCCCGCCGCCGATCGTCCCGGTCGAACCCTGTTCGGTATCCGCATAGCGCAGGCCGATATTGCCGCGCACGGGGATCGAGCCGAGCTCGCTGTCGATATTGGCCTGGATGTAGAAGTTGTGGACCTTCTCCTCGACCAGCCACTGGGTGTCGAAGGTGGCCTTCTCGACCCGGTAGGTGCCGTTGGTCAGGAAGTCCGAGGGATCATAGGCGAGAATGTCGTTATTGAGGCCACCGGTGTTGGTGGTGCCGACGATGGCACCGGCCGGGATCGCCAGACCATTGCCGAAGGCCGCGGTCGGACGCAGGAAGCTCTCGTTCGAATCGAAGTTCTTCTGACGGTCGGTATAGAGCCAGCCGACGGTGATGTTGTCGATCAGCCCGCCATCGAATTCCCAATAGGCTTCTGCACGCAGCTGGTTGAGCTCGTCTTCGATGATCGGCTGCTTGAGGAAGCCGACCTGGCCCCACCCGCCCGGATCGGTGAGCAGCACGTTGGCCGGATTGGTGTAATCGAGCAGACCGTCGATGCTGTAGGTGCCATCGCTCGGGAAGGTGAAGGTCAGCGTGTCCTGCGCGCCCGAACGGGCACGGCCGGTGCCGGCGTAGGATTCGTAATCGATGTCCTGACGATCGAGCGTCGAATAGCCGTAGTCGAGCACGAAGCCGAGGTTGTCGGTCGCCTTCCATTCGAGGTTCGCGCCAACCGCGAAGATTTCGGATTCGCTGCCTTCGGTATCGGTGCGCAGGATCGGCACGACGTTCCGGTAGGTCGCGCTGTCGGCAAACGGGCCGCTGCCCGTCGCGCCGCCGAAGGTCGCGCCGCTCCACGAGGCGATCGGGGTTTCGGTGCCGCGGAAAATGCCGGAGTCGCTGGTGTCGGTGTAGAAGCTGTCGACCACGAGCGAGAGGTTGTCGGTCGGCTCGAACTGCAGCGTGCCGGCAATCGAGGTGCGCTCGAAGCTGCGGCTGACGACGCCCTGACGCGGGTTGTCAGCCGGGTAGATCACACCCGCCGCCGTGCGGCCAACCTGGAACTGGTTGGTCTTCAGCTCGCGGCTGATGAACTGGGTCGGGATCGACTGCACCGTAACGCCGAGCGACCAGCCGAGCGTGCCGGCGTCGTTCTGATCGATGTAGGAACCGAAGAAGCGGTAGCCATCATCGGCGAAATCGGGGTTGCGCTGGCCGCTGTCATTGATCGTGTAGGTCGCCGATGCAGTGATCTGGCGGCCCTTGGAATCGAGCGGACGAAGGGTGCGCAGGTCAACCGCGCCGGCGATGCCGATGGCGGCAATCTGCGCGTCACCGGTCTTGTAGACCACGCCCGAACCGATCAGTTCGGAAGGGAACTGGTCAAATTCGATCCCGCGGTTGTTGCCGGCCGACACCACTTCGCGGCCGTTGAGCAGCGCGAGGCTGAAATCGGGGCCGAGGCCGCGGATCGAGATCTGCTGCGAACGGCCGCGCACGCGCTGGGCGGTGACGCCGGGCAGACGCGCGAGGGTGTCCGCGATCGAAAGATCAGGCAGCAGACCGATATCTTCAGCCGCGATCACTTCGACGATCGAGGTCGCCTGGCGCTTGGCATCGAGCGAGGTCTGGATCGAGCTGCGGATCCCGGTGACGACGATGGCATCGTCTTCATCCTGCCCTTCGACCGCCGCAGCAGCCTGCTCGTCGGCGGCCTGCGCCAGCGCCGGAGCACCGGTCGCGGCGAGCGCCAGAAAGGTCGCGGCTCCGCACAGCAGACGTGCGCTGACATTGATCCCGTTGGTTTTCATCGAAACTCCCCTCCAGCAAGCGACATCATTCGTGCGCTTTTGCAGATTTTTTCATAGCGCAGTTGCAGACGCAGGTAAATCGGCAATCGCGCTTCCATGTGCATAGCCGGGTTTTTGGCACTTATTGCTTTATCCATAAAGCTTTATCCCCGAATTCCAGCGCTGGTGAGGCATCGCATCTTGCGGGTTTCGGCAATTTGTTGCCGGATTGTCACAGTTTACTCCGCCCCGCCGCCACGACCCGCAGCCAACCCGGCTCCGCGATGGCCCGCGCCGGGTCTTTGGCGCTTGATCGGCATATTTTTAGTGTATTTTCAGTATTCTGTGGTTACACCTTTGCCTGTCTCGAGGCTTTTGTTAGGCTCTGCGTCATGGCGACAACCCCTGTTCCTTGCGCGAATTCAGCCCTCCCGGGATGGGCGATCATCCCGCAAGGCGCTGCGATCTCGCATTTTTCATCGCAAAACCATACGCTTGTCACAGTTGACCGGCTGCTCGAAACGCCCGAGCACGCCATTTCTCAGGCTATTTTGCAAAATTTTGCAAAAATCACACCGCAATATCCCGGCGTGCGTGCGCCGCTCGATCCTGCGGTGTGCGGGCAGTGGCTCGGCCAGCTGGCGCCATGGCTTGATCAGTGGTTCGCCGCCGGCGGCATCCGCTGGGAGATGCAGGCGTGGTATTCGCTCGTCACCACCCCGCCCGGAGAGCTGCTGCCAATCCAGCGCCTGCCGCATGTCGACGGCACCGATCCGCGCCAGGTCGCGATGATGCTCTATCTCCACCGCACAGGACACGGCGGCACGGCGTTCTTCCGACACCGGTCGACCGGGCTGGAGGCGCTCACGGCCGATGATTACCCGCGCTATGCCGCCGCGCTGCAGGCCGATGTGGCGCGCACCGGCCTGCCACCCGCCGCCTACACAACCGATGGCGCGCCGCATTTCGAGCGGACGCATAGGGTGGCGGGCCACTTCAACAGCGCCGTGTTCTATCGCGGCAACATCCTGCATAGCGGGGTGATCGAAAACGACGCGCCATTGCACCCCGACCCGCGCGAGGGGCGGCTGACGATCAATGCCTTCTTCCGCCCGGCGGCGGGGTGACAGGCTGAGACAGGAACAGGACATGGACAGGCCTCAGATCAAGAAGCTGGTGATCGTCGGCGGCGGCACTGCCGGGTGGATCACCGCAGCGGCCTTTGCCCGGCTGCTCGGGGCACGGCTCGATATCGAACTGGTCGAAAGCGAGGCGATCGGCACGGTCGGCGTGGGCGAGGCGACCATCCCGCAGATCATCCGGTTGAACACGATCCTCGGGCTCGACGAGAACGAATTCCTCAAGGCCACCTCGGGCACCTTCAAGCTCGGGATCGAGTTCGTCGACTGGGGCAAGCTTGGTAGCCGCTATCTGCACACCTTCGGCGAGAACGGGCTGGCACTCGGCAATGTGCCGTTCCACCATTACTGGCGGCGTAGCACCATGGGCGCGGCCGCGGATGGACGCGGGATGTGGGACTATTCGCTGCACCAGCGCGCCGCTGATCAGGCGCGCTTCGGCAAACTCGACAGGGTCGGCAACACCGCGATGGCGGGGCTGGCCTATGCCTACCACTTCGACGCCAGCCGCTACGCCCTGTTCCTGCGCGCCTATGCCGAAGGGCGCGGGGTGACCCGCAGCGAGGGCATCGTCCAGAGCGTCGCGCGCGATGGCGAGACCGGCGATATCCTCTCAATCACGCTCGATAGCGGCAAGCAGGTGGCGGGCGATTTCTTCATCGATTGCACCGGCTTTCGCGCGCTCTTGTTGGGGCAGGAGTTGGGGGTCGGCTATCAGGACTGGTCGAAATGGCTCCCGTGTGACCGCGCGCTGGCGGTGCCGAGCGAGCGGCTGCCCAGCCTCGTTCCCTATACCCGCGCCACCGCTAAGAGCGCCGGTTGGCAATGGCGCATCCCGCTCCAGCACCGCACCGGAAATGGCCACGTCTATTCGAGCGGCTTCATCTCGGATGGGGACGCCGCCGAGACGCTGATGGCGGGGCTCGACACCAGGCCGCTGGACGATCCGCGCCCGATCCGCTTCACCACCGGGCGGCGCGAGGCCTTCTGGTCGCATAATTGCGCCGCCATCGGCCTGTCGAGCGGGTTCCTCGAGCCCTTGGAATCGACCAGCATCCACCTGATCCAGTCGCATGTCAGTCGCCTAATCCAGCTGTTCCCGCGATCGGGCGATGTCGCTGCCGAGCGGGACGAATACAACCGCCGCTGCGCCGCCGAATTCGCGCAGATCCGCGACTTCCTGATCCTGCACTACCATCAGACCGCGCGCGAGGATTCCGAGTTCTGGCGTTACTGCAAGAATATGGATGTGCCCGACAGCCTGACCCACAAGCTGGCGCTGTTCGCCGCCTCGGGCCGGGTGGGCCGCGACGTGGATGATCTGTTCCGCGACGCCAGCTGGGTGCAGGTAATGGTGGGGCAAGGGATCATCCCGGAGGATTACGATCCGATGGCCGACCAGATGGATGATGCACAGCTGGCCGAATTCCTCGCCAACTTGCGCACCATCCTTGACCGCTGCGTTTCCGGCCTGCCCAGCCACGCCGACTACCTCGCGCAGCACTGCGCCGCCGCGGCCTGATCGCTGGCCTGATCTCCAGGCACAAAAAAGGGCGGCGTGGCGTCCCACACCGCCCATTTTTTCGTCTCAGCGAAGACTTACTTCGACTGGCTATCGAGATAGGCGACCAGGTTGGCGCGGTCCTGCGCGTTCTTGATGCCCGGGAAGGCCATCTTGGTGCCCGGCATGAAGGCCTTGGGATTTTCGAGGTACTTGAACAGTACGTCGGTGGTCCAGGTCACGCCGCTCGCCTTGTTGGCGTCCGAATAGGAGAAACCGGCAACCGAGCCCGACTTGCGGCCGACGACCTTGTAGAGCGACGGGCCGACGCGGTTCACGCCGTCTTCGAGCACGTGGCACGAACGGCACAGCGCGAACACCTTTTCGCCGGCAGCAGCGTCGGTGGTCATGGCGGCGTATTCCATGGTCGCAGTGGCCGCAGCTGCATCAGCAGCCGGGGTTGCGGTGGCAGCCGGAGCAGCCGCAGTTTCGGTCGCAGCCGGTGCCGCAGCCTTATCGCCCGCAGCACCGCCGCAAGCCGAAAGAGTCATCGCGCCGGCCAGAGCCGCCGCACCCATCAGGAAATTACGCTTCATGTCGTTTGTCCTCTGAACAACCAAATCCTCCCGGATCCCGGGGGGCCTTAACCCAGTTTTTCGGCCAAGAAAAGTAGGACTTCGGCATGTCTGCACACCGCGCCCCTCCCGTTGCCGTAAGGTCCCAACGCACAAAGGCGAAACGGTTTCCCGCGAAGTGTGCGCAACGCGGATTGCCTTGGCGCGCGGGCGCGCTAAAATAGGAGCATGACCCAATTGCCTTGGCACACCAAACTCGTCCTCGCCCTGCTGGCGTTCCTCCCCGTGTTTTTCGCGATTGCCGCGCTGGGGACCAAATTCGGGATATGGGGATGGCAGACCGGCTTGATGACACTGACCTTCTATGGCGGAATGATCGTGCTTGGGGCCACGGCGCTGGCGGCTGTGGTATCGCTGATCATTGCCGCGCGCGGGCAGCCGCGCCGCAACGGGCTGCTGGCGGCCGGGATCCTCGGCCTGCTGGTGCCAGGTGCGGCGCTGGTGCTGTTCATGTTGGCCGGCGGCAAGGCATCGGATAATCCGATCCACGACATTTCGACCGACACCGCCAATCCGCCCGCCTTCTCGGCTGCCACTCTGGCCGCACGCACCAAGGCCGAGGCCAATCCGCTCAACGATTACCAGACCCCGCTCGGCAAGATCGCGCTGTTCCAGAAGGCCGGGGTCGCCCCCGAACTGGCAGTGAAGTCGCAAGCGCAGATCATTACCGACAGCAGGGATCGCCCGGCCCCGCTCCCGCTTGGCGGCGCGAGCAAGGCTGAAGGCGTCGCCGCCGTCGCCGCGGCGATGGCCGCGATGGAATTGCAGGACATTCGCCCCAACGCCGCAACCGGTACAGTCGAGGGTGTGGCGGAAAGCTTCTGGTTCGGCTTCAAGGATGATGTCGTTGCCCGCGTCGGCGATGCGCAGATCGATTTCCGCTCGGTCAGCCGGGTCGGGGTGAGCGATCTTGGCGCCAACACCGCGCGGATCGTCGAACTGCGCAAACGGACCGAGACGCTGCTGGGCGCGGCCAGCCGCTAGTCGCGAAACGCCGAAACCGCCAGCGCGCTGCGCTGCAGGACGGTGAGCGCGCACAGCCCCGCATAGGCATAGGCGAGCGCGCCGAACCACGCGGGAAAGAGGCACATGGCGATGAACACCGCGATTGTCTCGGCGCCCTCGGCAAGGCCGGTGGAATAGAAGAAGCTCTTGCGCCCATGCGCGTGCGTCTCCGCTCCACGCTTGGCGGCAATCACGGCGAAGGCGAGGAAGCTTACGCCGGTCAGCACGAAACTCGCCACCAGCACCAGTGCAGGCAGGGTGTTTGCTGCCGCCATGACGCCAAACCCCAGCGGGATCGCGACATAGAAAGCAAAGTCGGCGACGATATCGAAATAGCCGCCCAGATCGCTCGGCCCGCGGACCCGCGCCACCGCCCCGTCGAGCCCGTCGCACAGCCGGTTGGCAAGGATCAGCGCCAGACCCCAGCCAATATGCCCCAGCGCAATCGCCGCCGCGCCGCCGAGACCCAGCGCAAGCCCGGTGAAGGTCAGCCCATTGGCTGTCACCCCCAAGCGCGCCAGCACAGCCCCAGCGCGGTTCAAGGGCGGATCGATCAGCGGCCGCAGCTTGGCGTCAAGCATAGGTGACCAGCCCGATCCACGCCCCCGTCATCGCGCTGGTGAGGTTGCCCGCGATCCAGCTTTTCATCCCCAGCCCGGCAGCCTCGGCGCGGCGTTCGGGGGCGAGCGTGCCGATGGTTGAGACCAGCAGACCGACGCTGGCCAAGTTCGCCACCCCGCACAGCGCATAGGTGACAATCAGCAGGCTCCTCGGCCCGAAGGTGCCATCGGGCAGCGCGGCGAGTTCGAGATAGGCGACATATTCGTTGAGGATCGCCTTGGTGCCCATCAATCCGCCTGCCGCCTGCGCCTCGGCCCAGGGGACCCCCAGAAGCCACATGAAAGGCGCGAACAGCCAGCCGAACAGGCGCTTGAGGCTCACCGCCTCGCCCTCGATCAGCGGCAGGGCAGCGAGCATCATGTCGACCAGCGCCACCAGTGCGAACACGGTGATGATCACCGCGATCACGGCCAGAAACAGCTGCATGCCGTCCATCGTCCCTTTGACGATCGCATCGATGCTGCTGTCGTAGCGCAGGCCGGGCTCGTCCTCGTCGAGCTCGGTCTGGGCCTCCCCGCTCGCCTCGGGCACCATCAGCCGGGCAATCAGCAACGCGGCGGGCAGCGAGATCAGCGACGCGGAAATCATGTGCCCGACCGCATCGGGCACGGTGTCGCGCAGGGTGGTTGCGTAGAGGATCAGGATCGCGCCGCTGATCGTCGCCATCGACAGAACCATCAGCTGGAACAGCTCCGCGCGGCTCACCCGGTCGAAATAGGCGCGGGTGACCAGCGGGGTCTCGACCACGCCGAGGAAGATCGCCGCTCCGCCCGACAGGCCGACAACGCCGCTCACCCCGAGGCTGCGGCGCAGCAGGAAGCTGAGGCCGTTCACCATCCACTTGAGCACGCCCCAATGCCACAGCAAGGCGGCAAGCGCGGAGAACACGATCACCAGCGGCAGGATCTGGAACGCGATCACCAGCGGCGGCGCAGCACCCTCTTTCAGCGCAAAGGGCAGCTCCGCCCCGCCAAGATAGCCGAACATATAGGACGAGCCCTTGAGCGTCGCCACTTCGACCGCGCTCACGGCATTGTTGACGAGGCCGACCGCCGCCCACACCGCCGGCACGCGCACGATGAGCACCGCGAGCAGCCCCTGCAGCGCCAGCGCACCCGCGATCCAGCGCCAGCCCGGCAGCGAGCGGCGGTTTTCGGAGAAGGCCCAGGCGAGGCCCATCAAGACCGCAAGGCCGATGATCCCGCGCAGTTGGTCGAACAATTCCACTCCGCTCATCCGCGCTGCCACGCATGGTAGCGTTCGACCCACTTCAGGAGGCTTTCCGGCTTGTGCGCCTTCTTCCAGTTGCCGGCGGCGAATTTGTTCGCCTCGGCCATGGTGGGGTAGGAATGGATCGTGCCGAGGATCTTGTTGAGCCCGATCCCGTATTTCATCGCCAGCACATATTCGGCGAGCAATTCGCCCGCGTGGGCGCCGACGATGGTGGCGCCCAGCACCTTGTCGTTGCCGTCCGCCGGGGTGAGCACCTTGACGAAGCCCGCAGTCTCGCTCTCGGCAATCGCGCGGTCGAGATCGTCCAATTCGTAGCGGGTGACTTCGACCGCGATGCCCTGTTCGGCCGCCTCGCGCTCGTTGAGGCCGACGCGCGCGACTTCGGGATCGAGGAAGGTGACGGCCGGGATCACGCGGTAATCGGCCTTGAACTTGCGCAGGCTCCCGAACAGCGCGTTGACGCTGGCATACCAAGCTTGGTGGCTCGCGGTATGGGTGAACTGGTATGGCCCGGCAACGTCGCCTGCCGCGAAGATATTGGGGAACTTGGTGGCGAGGAATTCGTCGGTGGTGACAGTCTTGGCAGTATCGACCCCGATGGCTTCCAGTCCGAACCCGGTCAGCCGCGCCTTGCGCCCGATGGCGACGATCAGCACATCGAAGGGCACGGCCACTTCCTTGCCCCCGGCCTCGGCGATCAGGGTGCGGCCTTCGATCCGCACCGCGACATGGCCGATCAGCACGCGCACGCCCGATTCCTCGAGCGAGGCCCGCGCCAGCGCGGAGACATCCTCGTCCTCGCGGCCCAGCACCTGCCCGCTCCGTTCGACCTGCGTGACCTGCGACCCCAGCCGCGCCAGTGCCTGCGACAGCTCGCACCCGATCGGCCCTCCGCCCAGCACCGCGATGCGCGCAGGCGCTTCGTCAAGCGCGGCAAAGGCGTGCCACAACGTTTCGCTGGTGAGATAGCCGCTGGTCTCGATCCCCGGAATATCGGGCACCACCGGCTCCGCGCCCGAAGCGATAATGATGCTGCGCGTCGTCAGCCGCTGGGTGCCGCCGTCATTGCGCGCGATCTCGACCGTCCAGGGATCGATGATCGTCGCATAGCCCTTTACCACATCGACCCCGAGGCCTTCGTAGCGCTCGACGCTGTCGTGCGGTTCGATGGTTGTGATGGTGTCCAGCACGCGCGCCATCACCGCCTTGAACGGCACCTTGGGGGCGGTCGCCTCCAGCCCGTATTTGTCGGCATGGCGGATCATCGCGGCGACCTTGGCGCTCTTGATCAGCGCCTTGCTCGGCACGCAGCCGGTGTTGAGGCAATCGCCGCCCATCTCGTGGGCTTCGACCAGCGTCACCTTGGCTTTCACCGTCGCGGCGATCAGCGAGGAAACCAGACCCGCTGAGCCCGCACCGATCACCACCAGATTGCGGTCAAACTTCTTGGGCTTGGTGAAGCCGGAATAGACCTTGCGGCGCTGGATAAGCCCGATGATCGCTTTTGCAATCCACGGCACGATGCCCAGCAGCACGAAAGAGCCGATCACCCCCGGCGAGGCGATGCCGGAGAGGCTGTCGATCTGCGCCAGCTGCGTGCCCGCGTTCACATAGACGATGGTGCCCAGCAGCATTCCGATCTGGCTCACCCAGGCATAGGTGAACGTGCGGATGCGGGTGAGGCCCATCACCAGATTGACCACGAAGAACGGGAACACCGGGATCATCCGCAGGCTGAAGAGGTAGAACGGCCCGTCACGCTCCAGCCCGGCATTGATCGCCTTGAGCCGCTCGCCAAAGCGGGCCTCGATCGTATCACGCAGCACATAGCGCGAGGACAGGAACGCCAGCGTCGCCCCGATGGTCGAGGCGAAGGAGACGAGGATCGTCCCACCCAGAACGCCGAACAGCGCCCCTGCGGCCAGCGTCATGATCGCAGCGCCCGGCAGCGAGGCGGCGGTGACCGCGACATAGGCGAGGAAAAACCCGGCGATCACCGCCAAGGGGTTTTCCTGCTGGAACGCTGCGAGATCACCGGCGAGCGCCTTGATCCCGTCGAGCGTAAGATATTGGCCGAGGTCGAAGATGAAATAGGCAGCGACCAGTGCTGCCAGCGCGGCAAGGATGATGATCTTCTTCACAAACTCTCCTTGCCTCGCGCTTTCGTCCGTGTCCCGCGCATGGTTACGCCCGATTGGCGATTGCGGCGTATTTGGCAACCCAGCGCCGGTCGATGGCGTGCTTGCAGCGCAGCACCCAGCGGCCCGCGGCGCTGAGCGGGCCATAGCTGGCGATCGCACTGCCGTCGCCCGTGTTGATGAGGTAGAGGCTGTTCGCGCGCGGCTGGTAGGTCTTGCGCGGTGCCTCGCCTGCCAGAAGCTTGCGCAGGTTGGCGGCGAGCACCGGCCCAGCAAACACCGCATGCACCCCCGAATGGGCGAGCGGCCGGTCGGCGCGCGCGGCGACGTCGCCTGCAGCAAGGATGTGGGGGTGCGAGACCGAGCGCTGGTGGGAATCGACCAGCACAAAGCCGCCCGCGTCCACCGCCAGCCCGCTCTCCGCGAGCCACGATGGCGCGGCGCTGCCGAGTGCGGTGACGATCAAATCGGCGGGTTCGAGCGACACATTGCCCGCCATGATCGCGCCTGCATCGACCCGCGCATTCGCAGCCAGCACCGCGATCCCCTGCCGCCTTAGTGCCGCTGTCGCGTGCCGCTGCACCGCAGGCGCAAAGCCGGGGAGCACACCCTTCTCGCCGGCGATTAGCGTGACGTCGGGGCGGGTTTGAGCTGCAGCAAGGTTGCGCAACCCGAATGCAAGTTCGACGCCCCCTGCCCCGCCCCCGGCCACCACCACGCGGGCCGGCGCAGGGCACGCGGCGACTTGTGCGACAAAGCCATCGATCGGACGCACATCGACAAGGCGAGGATCATCGCCCAGCAACGCCGCCCCGTGCCCGACCCCGCCGGTATCGAGCGATGCGATATCGAAGCCGATAACGTCACCCTCAGCCGTGGTTACTTGCCCGGCATCCGGATCAATTGCGGCGCAGCGATCGAGCACAAGCGCCGCCCCCGCCCGCTTGGCAAGGGCCACCAGATCGACCAGCCCGTCATCGCGCCCATGCTGTCCGGCGAGCCAGCCCGGCACCATGCCCGAATAGCGCAAGTGCCGGTGCGGGGTCAGCAGCACCATGCGGACGGAAGGCGGCGGACCGCGGCGAACCCAGTCAGCCAGCACCGCGACATGAGCATGCCCCCCGCCGACCAGCAGCAGGGTTTGGTCGCGCGCATCAGGCCGGGCCAAAGTCATCGCCTGCCTCATGCCGCATCGCGCGCGGTTCAGCTACCGGCAAGGTTGAGCCGCTAACGGCGTGCCCAGACGACAATGCTTCGCAATAGCTTCTATTAGGTTCATATCTACATGAATTTGCACATAACCTGCCCGCCGGAACCGCAGGCGGTCTGGGCGATTAATCGATTGCAGCAATCGGTGTTGCGCGTCATGCACCTGAGCAACGACACGTCTGGCGCGGCACGGGTGCAGGCGGCGGCAGGCTTGTTGGCTTGCGTGATCACAGGTTCTGGACGGAAAGGCTGTCATGGCGGTTGAAGGCCCCTCTTACGGCTCGCAGATATCGCTGACCAAGTTCTTCCGGATCTTTGCCGAGATCCTGAAGCCGGAGACCAGTTTCTACTGGCTCGCCGTGGTCTATGGCGTGGGCATCAGCCTGCTCAGCCTCGCGACGCCGATCTCGGTGCAGATGCTGATCAACACGGTTGCCAACACCGCCATGCCCGCGCCGCTGGTGATGCTGTCGATCACGCTGTTCGTGCTGCTGTTGTTCTCATCGCTGCTCTACGCCTTGCGGATCCATCTGATGGAGCTGTTTGCGATGCGCTTTTACGCGCGCATGGTGAGCGAGATTTCACTGATCGCGATCTACGCCCAGAACCCGTTCTTCACCGACACCACCCGCGGCGCGCTGTTCAACCGCTATTTCGATGTGCAGATCGTGATGTCGCGAATGCCAAACCTGATCCTTGACGGGTTCTCGATCCTGCTCGCGGTCGCCGTCGGATTTGTGCTGGTGTCGCTTTACCACCCGCTGTTCCTGATCTTTACGCTGGTGATGATCGCGCTGATCTGGGTCGTCTGGCTGGTGTGGGGTTCGCGTGCGATCCGCGCTGCGATCGATGTCAGCCATGCCAAGCACGGCACCGCGATGTGGCTGGAGCAAATCGGCGAATCCAACGGCTTCTTCAAGTCGCAGCAGCGCATCGACTATGCGATCGCCGAGACTGACCGCGCCACCCACGCCTATCTTGATGCCCGGCGGCGCTACTTCCGCCAGTGGTTCTCGCAGACCCTGGCCTTCGTGTTCATGTATGCCTCGGCCAGCGCGGTGCTGCTTGGGCTGGGGGGCTGGCTGGTAATCCAGTCGGAGCTCACACTGGGCCAGCTGGTCGCGGCCGAGCTGGTGCTTTCCGCGGCGTTCTTCGGCGTCGCCCAGCTGGGCACCTATCTCCAGTATTTCTACGAGCTGTGCGCCGCGGGCGAGGAAGTCGCGCAGTTCTTCGATGTCGAGCAGGAGACCCCGACCGGCGACGATCCGATCCTTGGGAGCGATCACACGCTGGTGTTCCGCAAGGTACGGGGCAAGGCGCGGCACGAGCAGGCCGAGCTCGATTTCACCATTCCCTCCGGCGCGATCGTGATGGCGTCTGCCAGCCAGCACGGCCTGCAGCGCCTGTTCACCAACGTGCTCAAGCTCTACCAGCTGCCGACTTCGGGCTATGTCACGCTCGGCGGCACCGATCTCAAGGATATCGAAGCCCACCACCTGCGCATGACGATCTACGTGCTCGACCGGCCGACCTTCGTGCCGATGACGATCCGCCAATATCTCAGCCTGTCGTGCGCCACCGAGGAAAGCTGGCGGATGCTTGATGCGCTCGAGGCGGTCGGGTTGACCGATGCGGTTGCCGGGCTCGACAAGGGGCTCGACACCGCAGTCGCGGCAACCGGCTATCCGCTTTCGACAGTGGAGCTGCTCAAGCTCAAGCTGGCGAGCGCGATCCTAGCTAGGCCGCGCTTCCTGGTGCTCACCCGCCTGTTCGATCTGATCGAGGCCGAGGATCTCGCCCGTGCCTTTGCCGCGCTGCGTGCGCAGGCCTTCACCACGGTGGTCTATTTCTCGGCGCGCGACGCGGCGCTCGGCTGTAGCTCTTTCCTCCATATGGAGGCCGGCCAGCAGCTGTGGTTCGATGATTTCGCCGCCTTTGCCCAAGCGCGGCAGGAACGCCGCAGCACCGCCGCCGACACCGCCCGGTTGCGCGCCCAGGTCCCCGGACCAAGCAAGGGAGAGCCGGCATGAGCGCGCCCGTGCGGATGTCACACCGCTTCACAGCGCTGGAATCGATCAAGGTGCCACGCGTGATGCGCACGGTGTTCTACATGCTGCTGATCGCCTTCCTGTCGGCGCTGGTGTTCCTGATCTATGCCCCCTGGGTGCAGACCGCGACCGGGCGCGGGGCGGTCAACACGCTCAATCCCAACGAGCGCAAGCAGGATATCAACGCGCTGGTGCCGGGCCGGATCGAGCAATGGTATGTGCGCGATGGCAGCGCGGTGAAACAGGGCGATCCGATCGTGCGGATTGCCGACATCGATCCGCAGCTGATCGACCGCCTGCAGGCCGAACGCGAGCAGATCGCCGCGCAGTTGCAGGCCGCGCAAAGCGCGCTCGCCACCGCCAAGCTTGACGAGGCCCGGGCGCGCGAACTGTTCCAGGCCGGCCTTGCCGCGCGGCGCGATTACGAACAGGCGCAGATCCGCATCAATGAACGCGAAGGGCAGGTCGCTGCCGCCACCGCCGCGCTCAACCGCGCCGATGTCGGCCTTGCGCGCCAGTCGGTGCAGATCGTGCGCGCGCCGCGTGACGGCTTCATCCAGAGCCTCAATGCCGGCGATGCGGCGACCTATATCAACGCTGGCGACGTGCTGGCGACCTTCGTCCCCAAAAGCGCCGAGCGCGTGGTCGAGATCTTCATCGACGGGCGCGACGTGGCGCTGGTGCAGCGCGGCGACAAGGCGCGGATCCAGTTCGAAGGCTGGCCCGCGGTGCAGTTTTCCGGCTGGCCCTCGGTCGCGGTGGGCACCTTTGGCGGCGTTGTGGTCGCGATCGACCAGTCGGCGCAGATCAACGGCCGCTTCCGCGTGCTGATCGCCGAGGACAAGAGCGACCCCAACCCCTGGCCCGAAGAACGCTTCGTGCGTTTCGGGGCCAAGGCGCAGGCCTGGGTGCAGCTCGACACCGTGCCGGTAGGATACGAAATCTGGCGCCAGCTCAACAACTTCCCGCCCGAGCTGCCGACCGCCGAAACCACCTCGCCCGCGCAGTGACGATGGCGCGCGACCTTGCCCTTCCTCGCTGGCGCTGGCTGGCGTGCGGCGCGGCGCTGTTGGCGCTCGCCGCCGCGCTCGCACCGGCAATGGCGCAGGATATTGCCCCGGTGGGCGATCCGCTCGAAGTCGCGCTCACCACCGGCGCGCTGCTGCCCGAGGAAGTGCTGCGCTCCTCGGCGCTGACCTTCCCCGCGATCCTCGAGGCCTTCGAGCGCGAGGCGGCCGCGCGCAGCGACCAGGTCTCGGCCGATGGCGCCTTCGACCTGATGCTCAAGGGCGAATATTATGACCGCCTGACCGGCTTCTATTCGGGCGGCTACGGCAAGGTCGAAGCGCGCCAGCCGCTGCGTCCTTACGGCGCCGAAGTGTTCGGCTCCTACCGCGTCTCGGACGGCACCTTCCCGACCTACGAGGACTACAACTACACCAACAATCTCGGCGAGATCAAAGTCGGCGCGCTGTTTTCGCTGCTGCGCAACCGCGACATCGACGCGCGCCGTTTCGCGATCGAGGATAGCCGGTTGGCCGCCAGCCAGGCGCGGCTCGATGTGATGCTGGTGCAGTTGAACGTCCAGCACGAGGCGCTGCGCGCCTATTATCGCTGGGTTGCGGCGGGCGAGGAAATGCGGGTGTTCGAGGAACTGCTCGAAATCGCCGAAGCGCGCCAGATCGGGCTCACCCGCGAGGTGAACGAAGGCGGGCGCGCGCGGATCGCGCTCACCGAGAACGAGCAGAACCTGCTGCGCCGCCGCACCCTGCTCGAACAGGCGCGGCGCGATCTCCAGACCGCGGCGAATTCACTCGGCTTCTATCTGCGCGATTCCAGCGGACGGCTGCTCATCCCAACCCGCGAACAATTGCCGTCCGCGCGCCAATTAAAGGCGATCCCGCCGGTTCGGACGCTGCTGGCGGTGCCGCTGAGCGATGTGATCCAGACCCGGCCCGAACTGCAAACCTTCAAGTTGGCGCTCGAACGCGCCATCAACCGGGTGGAACTGCGCCGCAATGATCTCCAGCCCTCGCTCAACGCCAGCGTCGAGCTGTCGCGCGATTTCGGCGAGATCGGGCCGGGCGGGCCGGGCTTCGATTCGACCGATACCGTGGTCGGCGTGACCTTCACTGTGCCTTTGCAGCGCCGCACCGCGCGCGGCGCGGTCGGGCGCGCCGAGGCTGAACTGCGCGAGACCGAGCTGCGCCAGCGCCGCATCGCCGATCAGATCACCACTGATGTCAACAACATCCTCGAAAATCTCGGCGCGGCGGCTAAGCTGTCCGAACTCGCTACTGCCGAAGTCCGGCAGGCGCGCCAGATGGTGCAAGCCGAACGCACCCGCTTCCGGCTGGGAGCGGGCGAGTTCTTCCTCGTCAACGCGCGCGAGGAAACCGCCGCCAACGCCCAGATCGGCGCGATCCGCGCCGAGCTTGCCGGCCGGCTGGCCGAGGCAAGCTACAACGCGGCGACGATGAACCTCGACGCGCTGGGGCTGGAATAGGCGGGACCG
>Ga0164292_10000236_pt1 | contig 40178 bp, 30 predicted proteins | sample GEODES117metaG_FD_111486 | JGI IMG/M metagenome (GOLD analysis project Ga0164292, IMG submission 111486) | Eutrophic lake water microbial communities from Lake Mendota, Wisconsin, USA - GEODES117 metaG | ecosystem: Environmental > Aquatic > Freshwater > Lake | place: USA: Lake Mendota...
GAAAGACTTGCGCTGAACCCTCGGGGCCGCCGATAAGGGCAGCCGAACCCGCCAATGCAGGACTGCCCCATGAGCCTCACCATCGCCGTCCAGATGGACCCGATCGAACGCATCAGGATCGCCGGCGATTCCAGCTTCGCGCTGATGCTCGAAGCACAGGCGCGCAGGCACACGCTTTACTCCTACACTCCCGACAAGCTGTCCATGCGCGACGGCAAGGTCATGGCCATGGCGCGGCCGGTCAGCGTCAGGGATATCGAGGGCGATCATGCGACGCTTGGCAGCGAGGAGCGCATCGATCTGGGCGATGTCGATGTGGTGCTGCTGCGCCAGGACCCGCCATTTGATATGGGCTATGTCACCACCACGCACCTTCTGGAGCGCATTCACCCGAAAACGCTGGTGGTCAACGATCCGGCCCATGTGCGCAATGCGCCCGAGAAGATCTTCGTCACCGATTTCCCGGACCTGATGCCGGCGACGCTGATCACGCGAGACAAGGCCGAGATCGAGGCCTTCCGGGCCGAATTCGGCGACATCGTGATGAAGCCGCTCTACGGCAATGGCGGCGCGGCCGTGTTCAAGGTCGGCCGGATCGACCCGAATTTCGGCTCGCTCTACGACCTGTTCGCGACCCTGTTCAAGGAGCCCTGGGTGGTGCAGCGCTTCCTGCCCAAGGTCACGGAAGGCGACAAGCGCATCATTCTGGTCGACGGTGTGGTCAAGGGCGCGGTCAACCGGGTGCCGGCGGAGAACGACATCCGCTCCAACATGGTGCGCGGTGGCGCGGCGAAGCCGACCGACCTGTCAAGGCGCGAGATGGAGATCTGCGAGCGCATCGGGCCGGACCTGAAAGCCCGTGGCCTGATCTTTGTCGGCATCGACGTGATCGACGGCAACCTGACCGAAATCAACGTGACCTCGCCCACCGGCCTGCGCGCCATCAAGCGGCTGGGCGGGCCCGATCTGGCCGTGGACGTGTGGGATGCGATCGAGGGGAAGCTGGGGTGAGGGGCGTTCGGCACCCGCTTCACTTCAATACCCCACCTCGTCCACCCGCATGCCCATCGCATCGAACATCAACAGCCGTCCGACCAACCCCTCTCCGAAACCGGTGATCTGGCGGATCACCTCCAGCGCCATCATCGAGCCCATGACCCCAGCGAGGGCGCCCAGCACGCCGGCCTCGGCACAGGCCGGCACCACGCCCGCAGCGGGCGCTTCGGGGAACAGGTCGCGGTAGGACGGATTGGGCCGGCCATCGGGCCGCGCCTCGAAGGGCCTCAGCGTCGTCAGCGTGCCATCGAAGCGGCCGATGGCGGCGGTGACCAGCGGCTTGCGCTCGGCAAGGCAGGCGTCGGCCACCAGATAGCGCGTGGCGAAGTTGTCGCAGCCATCGGCCACCAGATCGTAGTTGGCGATCAGCGCGCGGGCGTTGTGGCCGTCAAGGCGGTGCGCATGGGGCTCGACGCGGACGCCGGGATTGAGGCGCTGGACGGCATCTGCCGCGCTTGAAACCTTGGGCCGGCCGATGTCCGGCGTGCCATGCAGAACCTGGCGCTGGAGATTGGACAGCGATACCGCATCATCATCGACCACGCCGATGCAGCCGACGCCGGCCGCGGCCAGATACAGGATCAGCGGCGACCCAAGACCACCGGCACCGACCACCAGCACGCGGGCTGCGGCCAGCCGTGCCTGGCCCGGGCCGCCGATCTCCGGCAGGACAAGGTGGCGAGCATAGCGCTCGATCTCGGCGGCATCGAAGCTCATCTTTTGTGCCTTCCCTGCTCGGTCCTCGATGAGGCGTAAAGCGCGGCAAAGCGCGCCGCAATGTGGAAAATGCGGGCGAATCGGCACTTGAGCCTTGCGGGCTCTTTGCCGGGGCCTATGTGCCATGCCATCGTAGGTGCCAGTCACGGCGGCCTCACGTGTTCCGTCGTCATTTGGGAGGTATCACATGCGTTTGAAAACACTGGCTCTGGCGCTCGCGGGCGTTGCCATGTCGGCGGTCGCTGCCATCGCGCAGCAGGCCGTCACCCCTGCCGTGGTCTATGATCTTGGTGGCAAGTTCGACAAGTCGTTCAACGAAGCTGCCTTCAATGGTGCCGAGCGCTTCAAGCGCGAAAGCGGTATCGATTATCGTGACTTCGAGATCCAGAACGACGCCCAGCGCGAGCAGGCCCTGCGCAACTTCGCCCAGCGTGGCCAGAACCCGATCATTGCGGTCGGCTTCTCATTCCGCGCAGCGCTCGAGAATGTTGCCAAGGAATTCCCCAATACCCGCTTTGCCATCATCGATTCTGGGGTTGATCTGCCGAACGTGCAGTCCATCCGCTTCCGTGAACATGAGGGCTCCTATCTCGTTGGCGTTCTTGCTGGCCTCGCCACCAAGAAGAACACTGTCGGCTTCGTCGGCGGCATGGACATTCCGCTGATCCGCCGTTTTGCCTGTGGTTTCGTTCAGGGCGTCAAGGTGGCGAAGCCTGCCGTGAACGTGATCCAGAACATGACAGGCACAACCGGCGCGGCCTTCCGCGACCCGGTGCGCGGCGGCGAACTGGCCCGCGGCCAGATCTCCCAGGGCGCAGACGTGATCTATCACGCTTCGGGTGCGACCGGCATCGGCGTGCTGCAGGCTGCCGCTGATGGCGGCGCACTCGGCATCGGTGTCGATTCGAACCAGAACGGCCTGCATCCGGGCAAGGTCCTGACCTCGATGCTGAAGCGCGTCGACAACGCCGTGCATACCTCGTTCACCACCGCCCGCGCCGGAACGTGGAAAGCCGGCTCCACCGTGCTGGGTCTTGCCGAAGGTGGGGTGGACTGGGCTGATGACAGCAACAATGCGCCGCTGATCACCGCCGAGATGCGTGCTGCCGTGACCAAGGCCTCCGACGACATCAAGGCTGGCCGAGTGGTGGTGCATGACTTCATGTCGAACCAGGCCTGCCCGGTGCAGTGAACCTTTGCGGTGAGCCCGGCGCAGTCACCCTGCGCCGGGTCTTGTGACAAACGGATGGCCGGGGCACAGTCCGGCCATTCTGATTTTGAAAGCCCTGCATGATCCCGCCTGCCATCCAGATGACTGGCATCGACAAGCGCTTCGGGGCGGTTCACGCCAACCGGGCCGTCGATCTGACGGTGGCGAAGGGCACGGTGCATGGGCTGATCGGCGAGAACGGGGCCGGCAAGTCGACCCTGATGTCGATCCTTTACGGGTTCTACGCGGCGGATGCCGGCAGCATCGCCATCAATGGCAAGCCGAGCCTGATCCGCACACCCGCCGACGCGATCCATTCAGGCATCGGCATGGTGCACCAGCACTTCATGCTGGTGGAGACCTTCACCGTGGTCGAGAACGTGATGCTTGGCGCGGAGGGCGGCGTGTTCACCGCCCGCGGCGCGGCTGCCGTGCGCAGCAAGCTGCTGAAGCTGTCGCAGGCCTACGGCATGGACGTGAACCCCGATGCGGTGGTGTCGGATCTGGCTGTCGGCGAATTGCAGCGTGTCGAAATCCTGAAAGCGCTGGTCAAGGGCGCCGACATCCTCATCCTCGACGAGCCGACCGCCGTGCTGACGCCGACCGAGGTCGATAACCTGTTCGTGCTGCTGCGCCGCCTCGCAGGGGAGGGCAAGACGGTCATCATCGTCACGCACAAGCTGAAAGAGATCATGGCCGTGACGGACCGCGTTTCCGTGATGCGGCGCGGCGAGATGGTCGGAACAGTCGAGACGGCCGGCACCAGCCCCGCCGATCTGGCGGAGCTTATGGTCGGCAGGCGCGTGGTCCTCACTGTCGAGAAGAGGGCTGCCCGTCCCGGCGACGTCATGCTCGCCGTCGAGGACCTGTGCGTCCGCGATGTGCGCGGCACGCTCCGGCTCGACCATGTCAGCCTTACGGTGAAGGCCGGCGAGATCGTCGGCATCGCCGGCGTCTCGGGCAATGGCCAGTCCGAACTGCTGGAAGCCATCGCAGGCATCCGCAAGCCTTCGTCCGGGCGCGTCAGCCTCAAGGGCGAGGCGCTGGACTGCGGCGGGAAGGACGATCCCCGGACGCTGCGCGCCAAGGGCTTGCGACACGTCCCGGAAGACCGCCACAGGATGGGTCTGGTCAAGCCGTTCGCGGCGGCGGAGAGCGCCATGCTGGGCTGCTCCGACGAGGAAAGGTTCGGCAGGGGGCTGTTTCTCGACCGCGATCTGGTGATGGCCGATTGCGCGGCCAAGATGGCGGCCTTCGATGTGCGGCCTGCCGACCCCGGCCTGCGGACGGCGCTGTTCTCGGGCGGAAACCAGCAGAAGCTCGTGCTGGCAAGGGAGATCGAGCGCGATCCCCAGCTCCTGCTGATCGGCCAGCCGACCCGTGGCGTCGACATCGGCGCGATCGAGTTCATCCACAAGCGCATCATCGCGCTGCGCGATGCCGGCAAGGCGATCCTTCTGGTCTCGACCGAACTCGACGAGGTTCTGGCCTTGTCGGACCGCGTGCTCGTGATGTGCGGCGGCAAGATCACCGGTGAGCGGCTGCCGGACCAGACCAGCGAGCAGGACATGGGGCTCCTGATGGCCGGCGTGACCTCCGAACAGCCCAAGGAAGCAGCATGAGCGCCCGGCCCGCGCCGCTCTGGCTGACCGCCGGCGTGGTGCCGCTGGTCAATGTCGCGGCCGCCTTCCTGGCCGCAGGGCTCGTCATCGCGCTGATCGGCGAGAACCCGCTGGAAGCGCTGCAGATCATGCTGCGCGGAGCGCTCGGCTCGCAATACGGGCTGGGCTACACCTTGTATTACACGACCAGTTTCATCTTCACGGGCCTTGCCGTGGCGGTGGCCTTCCATGCCGGCCACTTCAACATCGGCGGCGAGGGGCAGGCCCTGATGGGGGGGCTTGGCGCAGCCCTTGTGGCGCTTTCACTGCCGTTCCTGCCATGGCCGATCCTGCTGCCGCTCTGCGTGCTCGGGGCGGCTCTGGCAGGGGCTGCCTGGGTGCTGATCCCGGCCTATCTCCAGGCCTATCGCGGCAGCCACATCGTGATCACCACGATCATGTTCAACTTCCTGGCCGCCACGCTGCTGGTCTACCTGCTGGTCGGGCCAATGAAGATGGCTGGTTCCATGGCCCCCGAAACCGCCAGGTTCGTGCCTGGCGCAACGCTGCCGCTGATGAACCAGATGGCGGCCTGGTTCGGCCTCACGCTGACACGCACGCCGCTGAACCTGTCCTTCGTGTTCGCCATCCTCGCTGCCATCATGGTCTGGGTGCTGATCTGGCGGACAAGGCTCGGCTATGCGATCCGCACCGTGGGAGCCAATCCGGACGCGGCGGTCTATGCCGGCATCTCGCCAGCCCGGATCACCGTGATCGCGCTGCTGATTTCGGGCGGGCTGGCCGGCCTGATGGCGACCAACGAGATCCTCGGCGTGCAAGGTCGGCTGATCAACGAGTTCACGGCAGGGGCCGGCTTCGTCGGCATCGCGGTGGCGCTGATGGGCCGGGGCCATCCGTTCGGGATCGTGCTGGCCGCCCTGCTGTTCGGGGTGCTCTATCAGGGTGGGGCCGAGCTGGCCTTTGACAAGCCCAAGATCACCCGCGAGATGATCATCGTCATCCAGGGTTTCGTGATCCTGTTCGCCGGCGCGCTCGAAATGATGTTCGCGGACAGGATCGCGTCGCTCTACCAGCGTTTTGCCGGCCAGCCGGTGAGCGCATGAGCGAAGCCTTCCAGATCATCCTGCTCGCGGTGGACTCCGCCATCCGGCTGTCCGTGCCGCTGCTCTTTGCCTGTCTGGCCGGGCTCTACTCGGAGCGCGCCGGGGTCGTCGACATCGGGCTTGAAGGCAAGATGCTGATCGGGGCCTTTGCGGCGGGCGCGACCGCCAGCCTGGTGCCCAATCCCTGGATGGGCCTGCTGGCGGCGGTTCTGGCCTCGGTCCTGTTCGCACTGGTGCACGGCTTTGCCTCGATCACCCAGCGCGGCAACCAGATCGTCGCGGGTGTGGCCATCAATGTGCTGGCATCGGGGCTGACGGCGATCCTCGGCAATGCCTGGTTCAACCAGGGCGGCCGGACGCCGCAACTGCCAAGCGGGGCGCGCTTCAACGAGATCGTGCTGCCCTTCGCGGAGAGCGCGCGCGCCATCCCTGTGTTCGGGGCGATCTACGCGGAGGTCATCTCGGGCCATTCGGTGCTGGTCTATGGCGCGCTGGCGCTGGTGCCGCTGACCTGGTTCATCCTTTATCGCACCCGTTGGGGGCTGCGCCTGCGCGCTGTCGGCGAAAATCCCGCCGCCGTCGACACGGCGGGCCTTTCGGTGACCGCGCTGCGCTATTCGGCGGTGATCATGGCCGGCATTCTGTGCGGCTTCGGGGGGGCTTATCTGGCCATCGCCCAGTCGGCCGGGTTCATCACCGACATGACCGCGGGCAAGGGCTTCATCGCGCTGGCGGCGCTGATCTTCGCCAAATGGCGGCCGGTGCCGGCGCTGGGTGCCTGTTTCCTCTTCGGCCTGCTCGATGCCGTGGCCCTGCGCATTCAGGGCGTCAGCTTCCCGGGCATCGGACAGGTGCCGGTGCAGGCCATCCAGGCGCTGCCCTATCTGCTCACAGTGGTGCTGCTGGCCGGCTTCATCGGCAAGGCGACGCCGCCCAGGGCCGTCGGCGTGCCCTATCTCAAGGAGCGGTCATGACGACAACCATGACTCCCGCCCTGACGGCGCTGTTCGAGGCCGCGAAAGCCGCGCAGGAACGGGCCTACGTGCCGTATTCGACGTTCCGGGTCGGGGCCGCCGTACGGTCTGCCAGTGGCGCGATCCATGCCGGCTGCAATGTCGAGAACGCCGCCTATCCTGTCGGCAATTGCGCCGAGGCCAGCGCCATCGCCGCGATGATCATGGCGGGCGAGACCACCATCATCGAAGCGCTCGTGGTCGGGGATGGCACCGGCCTGTGCACGCCGTGCGGAGGCTGCCGCCAGCGGCTGCGCGAATTCGCCGCGCTGACGACGCCGGTGCATGTCGCCGATCGCGGTGGTATCCGCCGCAGCTTCACGGTCGATGAGCTTCTGCCGGCCTCGTTCGGCCCCGACAATCTGGCTTCCTGACAACAACGAGCGATCCATGGCCTGGCGTGATCACCCCGAAAGCCTTTTTGGCGAGGCGGCTGCCTTCGTGGCCGCGCACGGCGTCGAGGCGCCGGACCTGGCGATCATCCTTGGGTCGGGCCTCGGCTCGCTGGCGGACGAGATCGAGGCAGCCGTCACCATTCCCTTCGCCGAAATCCCCGGGTTTCCGCGCGGGCAGGTGTCGGGCCATGCCAAGGCGCTGGTCTCGGGGATGCTCGAGGGCCGCCGCGTGATCGTGTTTGCCGGCCGTTCCCACTACTACGAGGGCGGCGATCCGGCGGTGATGAAGGTGCCGCTCGGGCTTCTGACCCGGCTCGGCGCACCACCCGTGCTGGCCACAAACGCTGCCGGCTCGGTCAATCCAGCCATGGCCCCCGGCGACGTGGTGGCGATCAGCGACCATATCAGCCTTGGCGCGCCCAACCCGCTGGTGGGAGACATGGACGAACGGCGCTTTGTGCCGATGGCCGAGGCCTACAGCCCGGCGCTGAGGGCGCGGCTGCAGCGGGCGGCTGCCCGGGCGCAACATGCGCTCGCCGAAGGCATCTACATGTGGTGGAGCGGTCCCAGCTTCGAGACGCCGGCCGAGATCAGGCTTGCGCAGCGGGTCGGTGCCGATCTTGTCGGGATGTCGACGGTGCCGGAGGTGATCATGGCGCGGCGCCTCGGACTCGAGATCGCAGCCTTGTCGATTGTCACCAACTATGGCACCGGCATGCAGGTGGTCGCGCCGAACCACATGGAAACCAAGCATGTGGCCGATGCCGCCGCGCCGCGCCTCAAGCGGCTGGTGCGAGCCTTTCTGAAGGAGAGCGAGCATGGCTGAGAGCAAGCCCGGGGCCGATGCCCTTCTGGCGCGCCGCGCGCTGGCGCTGCTGGACCTGACCGACCTGGGCGATCAGGCCAGCGAGGCCGGCACCTTGCAGCTTTGTGCGAGGGCCGTCGCTGCGCCGCAGGCCGTCGCTGCCGTGTGCATCTGGCCGCAATTTGTCAGCCTCGCCCGGCGCACGCTGGGCAGCAGCGCCGTCAGGGTAGCAACCGTGGTGAACTTCCCCGCCGGCGGGACCAATGTCGGCCGCATTTCGGGCGACACGACCGAGGCCATCGGCGACGGCGCCGACGAGATCGACCTGGTGATGCCCTACAAGGCCTTCCTGCAAGGCGATGCCGAGGTGGCCGCCGACATGATCGCCGAGATCAAGGCGATCTGCGGATCGAAACTGCTCAAGGTCATTCTCGAAACCGGTGCCTATCCCGACATCGCCAGCATCCGGGCGGCGAGCGATCTGGCGATCCATGCCGGAGCCGACTTCATCAAGACCTCTACCGGCAAGATCGCGCCATCGGCCACACCGGAGGCGGCCCGGGTGATGCTGGAGGCGATCAAGGCCAGCCATCAACCCGTGGGGCTGAAGCCTTCGGGCGGCATCCGCACGCTGGCCGATACCGGCGTCTACCTCGCTCTGGCAGACGAGATCATGGGTCCTTCGTGGGCCAACCCGCGCACCTTCCGGTTCGGAGCGAGCGGACTGCATCAGGTGCTGGTGGATGTCATCGGCGGCCAGAAGGGCGCGGAAAGCGGCGACGGGGTCTATTGATGGGTTTTCTGCCGCAGGAAATCATCCGCCGCAAACGCGACGGGGCGGAACTGACGCCAGCCGAGATCGGCCAGATGATCGTTGGCCTGACGGACGGGAGCGTCACCGAAGGGCAGGCGGCGGCTTTTGCCATGGCCGTGTTCTTCCGCGACATGACCACCCGCGAGCGCGTGGCGCTGACCGAGGCGATGCGCGATTCCGGCACGGTGCTGGACTGGAGCGACCTGCCGGGCCCGGCGCTCGACAAGCATTCCACCGGCGGGGTCGGCGACACGGTGTCCCTGATGCTGGGGCCTGCGGTTGCGGCCTGCGGCGGGTTCGTTCCGATGATTTCGGGGCGCGGGCTCGGCCATACCGGCGGCACCCTCGACAAGCTCGACAGCGTGCCCGGCTATATCACGCAGCCCGACAACGCGCTGTTCCGCAAGGTTGTGCGCGAGACCGGTTGCGCGATCATCGGCCAGACGGCCGATCTCGCCCCGGCAGACAAGCGGCTCTATGGCATCCGCGACGTCACCGCGACGGTGGAATCGGTGCCGCTGATCACGGCGTCGATCCTGTCCAAGAAGCTGTCCGCCGGCCTGCACGGGCTGGCCATGGACGTGAAGACAGGCTCCGGCGCCTTCATGCCCACGCTGGAACGTTCGCGCGAACTGGCGCGGGCGCTGGTCTCGGTGGCGAACGGGGCCGGCCTTGCCACCACCGCCCTGATCACCGACATGGACGCGCCATTGGCCGATGCTGCGGGCAACGGGCTCGAAGTGCGCTATGCGATCGACTACCTGACCGGTGCCCGGCGCGAGGCGCGGATGCACGAGGTGACGCTGGCTCTTGGAGCGGAAATGCTGGTTCTGGGCAATCTTGCCACGAGCCTGCATGATGGTCGCAGCCGGATGGAGAGGGCTATTGCCTCGGGCGCGGCGGCCGAGGTCTTCCAGCGAATGGTCAGCGCACTCGGCGGTCCGTCCGACCTGATGTCTCGGCCTGAAGCGCACCTTCGCGCCGCGCCGCTGGTGCAGGCAGCATGGGCTCCGCAGCCCGGCTTCGTCAGCGCCATCGACACCCGCGCGGTCGGGATTGCCGTGGTCGAACTTGGCGGCGGACGGACACGCTCGCAGGACCCGGTCAATCATGCCGTGGGACTGACCGCGCTGGCGGGGTTGGGCGACGAGGTCGGCCCGAACCGCCCATTGGCCTTGATCCATGCCGAGGACGAGGCTTCGCTGGCCCGGGCCGCAAGCCGGCTCGCCGCCGCCTACACCGTATCGGATGCGCGCGGCGCACTGCCAGCCTCGGCCATCATCGAACGGATCGGCGCATGAGCCTGCTGATCGCCATGACCGGCTGGGATCTGGAAAGCTGGCGGCAGCGCTTCCAGCGGCACCTGCCGGCCTTCGAGATCGTCGCGCTCGGCGAAGCGTTCGACCGGCGCAACGTGCGCTTCGCGGCAACCTGGAAGCATCCGGAAGGCTCGCTTGCGGGCCTTCCGCAGCTTGAGGCGATCTTTTCGCTTGGTGCCGGCGTCGACCACCTGTTCGCCGACAGGAGCCTGCCGGATGTGGCGCTGGCACGGGTGGTCGATCCTGACCTGACGGCGCGGATGAGCGAGTATGTCGTGCTGCACTGCCTGATCGCCCTGCGCCAGCAGCGGCTTTATGACCGCCAGCAGCGCGAGGCCGCCTGGATCGACGACCGCGATCAGCCCGCCGCACGCGATGTCCGTGTCGGCATCCTGGGCATGGGCGTGCTGGGGCTTGACGCCGCCGGCAAGCTGATGGCGCTGGGCTTCGACGTGGCATGCTGGAGCCGCACCCGCCGCGATGTGCAGGGCCTCGCCGGCTTCGCGGGCGCGGAGGGGCTCGGGCCGTTCCTGGCCCGCACAGACATTCTGGTGAACCTGCTGCCGGCCACCCCGGATACGGCAGGCATCCTGAACCGCGGGATGTTCACGCAGCTGGCCCGCGATGGTCGGCTGGGCGCACCGATGCTGATCAACGCCGGGCGGGGGGCCTCGCAGGACGAGGACGACATCCTCGCCTGCCTCGATGACGGCACCTTGCAGCATGCCACGCTCGACGTGTTCCGCACCGAGCCCCTGCCTGCTGCCTCAAGGTTCTGGTCGCATCCTCGCGTCAGCGTCACGCCGCACAACGCGGCGATGAGTGACCCGGATGCGATCTGCGCCCTGATCGCACGCCAGATCGACCGGCTGGAGCGTGGCCTGCCGCTGGAATACCCGGTCGAGCGGGGGCGGGGGTATTGAAGGGGCTCTGGCAATGCCCGCGCGGATTTTTCTGCGCGGATTTTTCTGGCCTTGCCCGCCATTCTCGCCTATAGCGCAGCCGTCCGGAGACATGTGCTCCGGTGCCCGACCTTGCTGGACGACATCCCGGCAAGGCCGATTCTGAAACCCCTTTTTGAAAGGATGACACGATGTCGATTTCGGCTGAGCGCAAGACCGCGCTCGTTTCTGAATATGCCACCAAGCCCGGCGATACCGGCTCTCCGGAAGTCCAGGTCGCGATCCTCACAACGCGCATCAACAACCTGACCGGACACTTCAAGAGCCACGTCAAGGACAACCATTCGCGCCGCGGCCTGCTCAAGATGGTTTCGCAGCGCCGTTCGCTGCTCGACTACGTCAAGGGCAAGGACGAGGCCCGCTACCGGACCCTGATCGAGAAGCTCGGCATCCGCCGCTGATCGATCGCCAATCCCCCGGGACGGTGTTTCGGCACCGCCCGGGTTTTGCATTCCGGACAGGCGCACAGGGTGCCTGCCCGATCGAGCCACGGCCGCTGCCCACGGGCGCGCACAGGGCCTTGGTTCAGTCCATCAAGCCACTTGTCCTCCGGGAGGCAAGCGTCCATGGACAGGATCGCAAACCACTGGATGAACTCCAGTCGTTCGCCGTCTTGCCCATGGTTGCCAGTCCCGGGATGCAAGGCAGGCTTGCCTTCGCGCCCGCGATGAAAGCTGAAAAACCATGTTCGATATCCAGACTGAAGAACTGATCTGGGGCGGCCGCAAGCTGACCCTGGAAACCGGCAAGGTCGCCCGCCAGGCCGATGGCTCGGTGATGGTCACCTATGGCGAGACCGTGCTTCTCGCCACCGTCGTGTCGGCCAAGGAGCCGAAGCCGGGCATCGATTTCTTCCCGCTGACCGTCAACTACCAGGAGAAGGCCTTTGCGGCCGGACGCATTCCCGGTGGCTACTTCAAGCGCGAGGGTCGTCCCAGCGAGCGTGAGACGCTGATCTCGCGCCTGATCGACCGTCCGATCCGTCCGCTCTTCGCCGATGGCTACCGCAATGAGACGCAGGTCGTCGTGACCGTGCTCCAGCACGATCTCGAGAACGATCCGGACGTGCCGGCGATGATCGGAACCTCCGCCGCCCTGACGCTCTCCGGCGTGCCCTTCATGGGCCCGGTCGGCGCTGCCAAGGTCGGCTACATCAACGGTCAGTTCAAGCTGAACCCGACCTCTGCCGAACTCAAGGAATCGGATCTCGACCTCACCGTCGCCGGCACCCAGGACGCCGTACTGATGGTGGAATCGGAAGCCAAGGAACTGGGCGAAGAGATCATGCTTCAGGCCGTGATGTTCGGCCACAAGCACTTCCAGCCCGTGATCGACGCGATCATCCGTCTCGCCGAGAAGGCCGCCAAGGAGCCGCGCAACTACACCGCGCCGGATCACTCGGCTGTCGAGAAGGCCCTGATGAAGATCGCCGAAAAGGATCTGCGCAAGGCCTACAAGATCACCCAGAAGCAGGAACGCTACATCGCGGTCGATGCGGTGAAGGCCAAGGTCATGGCAACGATGCTGCCGGAAGGTGGCGAGGCAAAGTTCGACAAGGAGCAGGTCAAGGCCGTGTTCAAGGACGCGCAGGCCAAGGTTGTGCGCTTCAACATCCTCGATGACGGCATCCGCATCGATGGCCGCGACGTCAAGACGGTCCGCAAGATCGTCTCGGAAGTCGGCATCCTGCCGCGCACCCATGGTTCGGCGCTGTTCACGCGCGGCGAAACACAGGCGCTGGTCGTGGCCACGCTCGGCACCGGCGATGACGAGCAGTACATCGACGAGCTGGAAGGCACCCGCAAGGAAACCTTTCTGCTGCACTACAACTTCCCGCCCTATTCGGTGGGTGAAGCGGGCCGCATGGGCTCCCCGGGCCGCCGCGAGATCGGCCACGGCAAGCTCGCCTGGCGCGCCATGCGTCCGATGCTGCCGCCGCACCACGAGTTCCCCTACACGCTGCGCCTTGTCTCCGAGATCACCGAGTCGAATGGCTCGTCCTCGATGGCCACGGTCTGCGGCGCGTCGCTGGCCCTGATGGATGCGGGCGTTCCGCTGAAGCGTCCGGTCGCCGGCATCGCCATGGGCCTCATTCTCGAAGGCAAGCGCTTTGCCGTCCTGTCGGATATCCTGGGTGATGAAGATCACCTTGGCGACATGGACTTCAAGGTTGCAGGCACCGAGAACGGCATCACCTCGCTGCAGATGGACATCAAGATCGCCGGCATCACCGAAGAGATCATGCAGGTCGCACTGACCCAGGCCAAGGATGGCCGCCTGCATATCCTCGGCGAGATGGCGAACGCACTGACCTCGGCCCGCTCCGAGCTCGGCCAGTTTGCGCCCCGCATCGAGACGATGAAGATTCCGGTCGACAAGATCCGCGAAGTCATCGGTTCGGGCGGCAAGATCATCCGCGAAATCGTGGAAAAGACCGGCGCGAAGATCAACATCGAGGATGACGGCACCGTCAAGATCGCCTCTGCCGACGGCAAGTCGATCGAGGCCGCCATCAAGTGGATCAAGTCGATCGTGTCCGAGCCTGAAGTCGGCGTGATCTACGAAGGCACCGTCGTGAAGACCATGGAATTTGGCGCCTTCGTCAACTTCTTCGGTGCCAAGGACGGTCTGATCCACATCTCCGAACTGGCCCCGCAGCGCGTGGCCAAGGTCAACGACGTGGTCAAGGAAGGCGACAAGGTCAAGGTCAAGCTGCTCGGCTTCGACGAGCGTGGCAAGATCCGCCTGTCGATGAAGGTTGTCGACCAGGAAACCGGCGAGGACATCACCGACAAGATCAAGGCCCAGCGCGATGCCGAGCGGGCCGAGCGTGGCGAAGGCCCGGAAGAGGAGCGCGAGGAGCGCACCGAGCGTCCGCGCCGGGATGACCGCGGCGGTCGCGATCGCCGCCCGCGCCGCGATTGATCGACCTCGACGACCAGATCCATGGCCGGGCCCAAGCCCGGCCATTTCCTTTGGTGCGCTGTCCTGAGAAGGGGGCCGGATGACCAGACTGCGCCCCGACACGCTGGCGATGACCGCGACCCTCGCCATGCTGACAGCGCTTGGCCCGCTGGCGACGGATTTCTATCTGCCATCCGTGCCGGACATCGCGCGCTTTTTCGGAACAGGCACGGCCGGCGCGCAGGCCACCTTGTCATCCTTCCTGTTCGGCTTTGCTGCCGGGCAGATCATCTACGGGCCCCTGTCGGACAGGCTGGGCCGAAAGCCGGTGCTGCTGGCTGGTCTTGCACTGTTCATTGTTGCAACCATCGCCTGTGCCGTGGCCGTCTCCATCGACATGCTGATCGGCGCGCGCTTCGTCCAGGCACTTGGCGCATCGGGGCCGATCGTGCTGGGCCGCGCCATGGTGCGCGATCTGTATGAGGGGCCGCGTGCCGGGCAGGAACTGGCCCGCATGGGCATGATCATGGGGGTGGTGCCGGCGGTTGCGCCGGTTCTCGGCGGCGTGCTGCACGATGCGTTCGGCTGGCGCTCGACCTTTCTCGCCTCGCTGGTCTTTGCCAGTGCGCTGGCGCTGTGGATCACACTGGCGCTGCCGGAGACCAACACCCGCAAGCTCAGCGAGCCGCTGTCGTTCATGGCCATCATCAGGGGCTTCGGCACGTTGCTGCAGAACCGCGCCTACCGGGCCTATGTCGGTCTGGTCAGCCTCGCCTATGGCGGCTTGTTTGCCTTCATTTCCGGCTCGTCCTTCGTGCTGATGGGTGTCTACGGGCTGTCCCCGGTGGCTTTCGGGCTGTCCTTCGCCTTCAGTGTTCTGGGCTTCATCAGTGGCACGATCCTGGCGCAGCGGCTGGTGAAGGCACGCGGGCTTGATGGCGTGATCCGGCTCGGCGTGATGTGCCTGGCGGGTGGTGGCACCCTGATGCTGGCGCTGACGGCGATCGGCACGGGCTCCTCGCTCGAAATCACCGCGCCGATGGCGCTCTATGCGATGGGCGTAGGCCTGACCATGCCGCAGGGCCAGGCCGCCGCGATGATGCCGTTTCCGGATCGGGCCGGCTCGGCCTCCTCGTGCCTTGGCCTTTGCCAGATGATCCTTGCCGCCTGTGTCGGGCTGTTGATGGGGCGCGTCCTGACCGGCTCGGCGCTGCCACTGCCAATCATCATCACGGTGATCGGCGTTGCGGCACTGGTGCTGTTCCTGCTCACGCGCGGCATCCGGGCAGCGGCGCTGGCCCGGCAGGCCTGAGGGTCAACCGCCGAAGATCATCCGCCGAAAAGCCGCTCGAAGAAACCCTTTTCCTGCGGCGGAACACGGCTGCGCTCCGCGCCGACGGCGGGGGGCGGCACCGGGCGGGCGCTGGCCATGGGCGCGCTGGCGGAGGGCTGTGTGCCGAAGGGCGCAAGGCCGGGCGACGTGCGCCAGAGCCCGCCGGGCAGGCCCTGCGGCTGTGCGCCCTGCAGGGCGGAGCGCATGAAGCGGCCCCAGATCTCCGACGGCAAACCGCCACCGGACACCCGCTTCATCGGGGAGTTGTCATCATTGCCGAGCCAGACGCTGGCCACCAGCCGGCTGGTATAGCCGACGAACCAGGCATCGCGGAAATCCTGGGTCGTGCCGGTCTTGCCGCCCGCTTCCCAGCCCGGGATCTCGGCCTTTCGTCCGGTTCCGGTCAGCAGCGTCTCCCGCATCATGCTGTTCATCATCGGCAGGCGTGCGCCGTCGATCACCGTGCCGATGCCGGAGCCCTCGCGCTTGTAGAGCACCTTGCCATTGGCGGCCTTGACCTCGCGGATGATGTAGGGCGTCACGCCCTGCCCGCCATTGGCGAAGGCCGCGTAGGCAGCGGTCATCTCCAGCGGCGTGACCTCCGACGTGCCCAGGGCCAGAGAGGCATTGGCCTGCAAGGGCGAGGCGATGCCCAGCCGCTGCGCCACGCGCACCACCGAACGCGGCGACACCTCCTGCCCGAGCTTGACCGCCACCGTGTTGAGCGATAGCGACAGGGCGGTCTGCAAGGTGACCGGCCCGCGGAAATCGCGCGAGTAGTTCTCCGGCGACCAGCCGCGCACGGTGACGGGAGAATCATCCCGGATCGTATCGGGCGTCAAACCGGCCTCGATGGCTGCGAGATAGACGAATGGCTTGAAGGACGAGCCGGGCTGGCGGCGCGCGGCCGTCGCGCGGTTGAACTGGCTGCGGGCGTAGCTGCGGCCACCGACCAGGCCCCGCACCGCACCATCAGGTGCCATTGCCACCATGGCGCCCTGCGACACGCCCTGCTTGGCACCCTCGCGGGTGAGCGCTTCGGTCAGGGCGGTTTCCGCGGCCAGCTGGATGCGCGGGTCGATCGAGGTCAGCACCGTGACGTCGCCCTCCACCGCGCCGATGAAATCATCGAGCACATCGATCACGTAGTCAGCGGAATAGGAGATGGTGTTGGGCCCGTCGCGCTCGACCGCTTCCGCGGGCTCGACGAGGGCGGCCTTGGCCGAGCCTTCGGTGATCACGCCCTGCTCGACCATGGCGGCGATGACCATCTGCGCCCGACGCTCGGCGGCCGCCGGATTGCGGTTCGGTGCCAGCCGCGAGGGAGCCTGCACCAGACCGGCCAGCATCGCGGCCTCCGCCACATTGACGGCGCGGGCCGACTTGCCGAAATAGCGCTGCGCGGCAGCCTCGACCCCATAGGCCCCGGAGCCGAAATAGACCCGGTTGAGATAGAGTTCGAGGATCTGGTCCTTGGAATAGGTGCGTTCGAGCCAGACCGCGAGGATGGCCTCCTGGATCTTGCGCGAGAAGGTCCGGTCCTGGGTCAGGAACAGGTTCTTGGCAAGCTGCTGGGTCAGCGTCGAGCCACCCTGGGCCACGCCGCGCGAGTTGAGATTGCGCACCATGGCGCGGGTGATGCCGATCGGATCGATGCCGTAATGGCTGTAGAAGCGCCGATCCTCGATGGCCACGAAGGCGCGGGGCAACGCCGGGGGCAATTCCTTGATCGAGACAGTCCGCCCGCCGGTTTCGCCCCGATTGGCGATCAGCGTGCCGTCTGCGGACAGGATGGCGATGTTCGGAGGGCGCTTCGGCACCGTGAGCTGGTCGATGGGGGGCAGTTGCGCCGCATGGTAGGCGATCATGCCGCCAAGAGCCATCACGCCCCAAAGACCCAGCACAAACGACCAGTAGGTGATCCGGCCCAGCACCGAGCCGCGCCGGGCGCGCTTGCGCTTGCGCGGTGGATCAGGCTCGGGGCCACGCCCGCCACGGCCTGAGGTCTGGCCCCCGCGCGCCGGACCGCGCGCCGAACCGCCCTTGCGATGTGGTGCGACGCGGTCCTCGGGCGACAGGCGCAGGTCTTCGCGCACCGATCCGCGCGATCTGCCTTCACCAAAGGTCGGTTCGCGCCGCGTCCCGTCTCTGTCAGCCATGAAACACTGCGCCCTGATTTCCGAAACAGCCGTGCCGCAGCCAGCACAGGCTGACCGGATACGGGCTCTCAGGCACAGTGAAACATGGCGCTTTTAAGGGTGGGTTAAGCTTGAACCCACCGGCGCGATATCAGATGGCGGCGCTGGCGCTGATCCACTTGGACAGGTCGCTCTTGGGTGCAGCGCCGGCCTTCTGTGCCACCAGCTTGCCACCCTTGAACACCATCAGGGTCGGAATCGAACGGATGCCGAGCTTGGCGGACGTGGCGGGGTTCTCGTCGACATTGAGCTTCACGATCTTGACCTTGCCCGCCATCTCGGCGGCAATCTCGTCGAGGGCCGGCCCGATCATGCGGCAAGGGCCGCACCATTCGGCCCAGAAATCGACGACGACCGGTTCTGCGGACTTCAGGACATCAGCTTCGAAGCTGGCATCGGTCACCTTTGCGGCGGCACTCATGGGGCTCTCCCGGTCTTCCCGTGTGGCCGCGAACAGCCGCGACACATGTTGATTGCAAGCTAGGAATGCAGAGCCTTTCGGTCAAGGCTGCGGGCCCTGACGTCACGGGTCCGTGACCCTCGCGAAGGCAGCATCGAGCTCAGCGGCGCTGGCTTCCAGCACCAGAGGACCTGAGGTGTAGATCACCAGCGCCCGGACCGGCCGGCCCGGATAGAGCTCAGCCAGAAGGGCGCGATAGGTGGCAATCTGTGCCAGCGTGGCCTCGCTGATCGCTTCGGCATGGCGCGGAGGCCTGCGGGTGGTCTTGAAGTCGGCAAGGATGACCTGATCGGGCGTCACCAGCAGCCGGTCGATGCGGCCCGCCACCGCGAGTGGACCTGTGCGGGCCAGGATGTCGCCGCCAATCTCGACCTCGGCCAGGCTGTTCTCGCCGAACAGCGCGGCCATGGCCGGCTGGTCAAGCACCGCCAGTGTCTGGGCGACAAGGGTGCTGCGCTCCGGCCCCGGCAGACCCGGCGCATGACGCTCTGCCAGACGCGCCGCGACCATGGCGCGTGACGCGAGACTTGCGGACGGCAGCCATTGCAGCAGGAGATGGACCAGCCGCCCGCGCTCTGCGGCCGCGGCCATGCTGGCGGCAGGTGCCCCCTCATCGCCGCTGCCGGTGACCAGACCGGCGGCAGCCAGCGCAGAGGCTGGCAGCAGCGGCGGCCGCATCGCAAGCTCTGGCGGCAGGTGGGCAGTCAGCCAGTCGGGCGCCGGCCCGGACAGGGTGCGCTGCGTTGCCGGCGCGCGCTCGGGGACGGGGCGCGGCGGCGTCACCCTGAAGCGGCGCCGGCCGATCCCGGCCACCACAGGCTCGATGCGCTGAAGCCCCTGAGGGGTGGCGCCGAGGCCACTCTCGATCAGGCCATACCACGACTGTGGCAACTGACCGGCCTGCGCGGGCCGGACACCGCAGACGATCAGGCGGTTTTCGGCGCGCGTCATCGCCACATAGAGCAGGCGGTGATGCTCCTCGACGGCGCGCTCCTGCCGCAACAGGCGCGCAGCCCTCGCCGCCGGCGGGTCATCGCCGCTGCGCGGCGACCAGATTGTCACCGAAGCGCCGAGATTGGAGCCGGGTAACGGCACCTCCAGCAAGGGGCTCTCGTTCTGCTGGGTCGGCGGCATGCCGATGTCGGCGATGAACACGGTCCCGGCTTCCAGCCCCTTGGCCCCGTGCACGGTCATCACGCGGACCTCGCCGGAGGTGGTCGCCAGATCGCGCTTGACATCATCGGAACTGGCCTCGACCGCGTCCAGAAAGCGCCGCAGCGACGGGCCTTCGCGCTGCTCGTGATCCAGCGCACGGGCCAGAAAGGCGTCCATTGCATCAGCTGCCTCGGCGCCGAGCCGGGCCAGCATGCGGCGACGTCCGCCCATCACCGACAGGACATGCCCATAGAAGGCGAAAGGTCCAAGCCGACCCGCCAGTTCCTCGATCTCGGCCAGCAGGGCATGTGCCTGCCGGTCGCGCGCCTCCGCCGAGTTGGCAAGCGCCTGCCGCAGCGAACCGGTTCGTCCCGGCGCAATCCGGAGCAGGTCATCGTCATCGAGGCCGAACAGGGGTGATTTCAGCACCTCCGCGAGGGTCAGGTCGTCATCAGGCAGCAACACAGCGCGGCCAAGTGCGACCAGATCCTCGACCGCGATGTGGCTGGCGAGCTTGAGCCGGTCCATGCCCGCCACAGGCACGCCGGCATCCTTGAGCGCGCGCACCACGATGCCGAAGGCGGTCTTGCGGCGCGGCATCAGGATCAGCACGTCGCCGGGGTCGAACGGATGACCAAGATCGTCGTGGCCGTCCCTGATCCAGCCGCTGATCGTGGTGGCGATCACGCGGGCCATCTGCTGCAACGGGGCTTTTCGCTCCGGCGTGTCGACCGGCAGGTTCCAGACCTCCTCGTCCGGCCTGTCTTCGGGCTCGACCAGATCCCACAGGTCAACCGCGCCGCAATCATCCGTGCGGACGGTCTCGTGCACTGTCGCGGTCTCGGAAGGATCGGATGACAGGCCCTTGAAGGCAAAGGGCTGGGCGAAGACCGCGTCCACGGCCTCGATCACGTCGCGGGTCGAGCGGAACGAGACCACGAGGCGCGTGTCGTGGAAAGCATCGCCCTTGTCGCGCACGCGGCGGCCAAGGTCGCTGCGCTGCTGCCCGAATTCGGCTGGCGCAGCACCCTGAAAGCCATAGATCGACTGTTTCTCGTCACCGACCGCGAAGATGGTGCGGGAAAGGCGCGGATCATGCTGGCCCTCACCGGCCAGGAACTCCGACGTCAGCGCGTTGAGGATGACCCACTGGTCCTTGCTGGTATCCTGGGCTTCATCGACAAGGAGGTGGTCGAGGCCTGCGTCAAGCTTGTAGAGGAGCCATGCCGCATTGCCGTTCTGGAACAGATCACGCGTCCTGAGGATCAGATCGCCGAAGTCCAGCATCGCCTTGCGCCGCTTCGTGGCCACATAGTCCTCAAGGATGAGCCGCATCAACCCGAACAGGCTGGCGCTCAGCCCGCCGGTGCTGAGGGCCTTGATGCGATCAAGACCTGCCGTCATCGCGTCCTGCGCGGCGGCCAGTCGCCCGTCCAGCGACGGGTCCGCCTTCTGCACGCCGGCGGTCGCAATCGTGGCGCGCGGCTGGTCCTTGTCGGTCAGCAGGGCCTTGCGCCAGATGCCGAAGCGGGCCGCATCGGCATCCGGTCCGGCTTTTGCGAGGCGCCATGCAGCCAGCCGCTCGCTCCAGTCCGTGCGATTTTTCGCGGTTCCATGGGCGATGAAGGCTGCTGCCAGATCATCGAGCGCGACATGCTGCTCCACCTCCGCAATGGCCTGCCGATAGAGTTGCGGCAAGGTCCAGCCAGGATCGATCGCCAGTGCCTCGTCGAGCTCTGCCTTGATCTCGCCAGCGGACCGGACCTGACCCTCCGCGTCGAAGAGGAACTGCGACGCGCCCAGAGCCTTGTCGATCAGCGAGCGGAAACGCTGGTCATCGACAGACCCCGCGATCAGGTCCAGCGAGGCCTTGAGGGCCGCGCCATCCGGATCGGTCGCGCCGTCGCTGGCACGCCGCAAGGTCCGGTCGATCGCCGCCTCGATGGCGGCCTGCCGATCCGTCTCGCTGATCACGTCGAAATGGGCCGGGATGCCCGCCTCGAATGGTGCGCTTTGCAGGACACGCGCGCAGAAGGCGTGAATGGTCTGGATCTTGAGCCCACCGGGTGTCTCCAGTGCCTCTGCAAAGAGACAACGCGCCCGGAGGCGCTCAGCGACTGACGGCGCGCGGTCCAGCAGTGCTGATAGTTCAGCATCAAGGGCCTCATCATCCTGACGCGACCAGCCTGCCAGCGTGTCGAACAGGCGGTTGGCCATGTTGGCTGCGGCGGCGGTCGTGTAGGTGAGGCACAGGATGCGGGCGGGATCGACGCCGGTGAGCATCAGGCGCAGCACGCGCCGGACCAGCACCGTCGTCTTGCCGGAGCCGGCATTGGCGGACACCCAGGCGCTGGCGGCGGGATCTGAGGCCCGGGCCTGTCTGAGCCGCGTATCGGGCGGCACAACGCGGGGACGGGGTCCAGGGACGGACGTTGACGGGCTCATCCGGCCTCATCCTCGCTGTCATGGCCGGCAGCGGACCATTCCTTGACCCGCGCCAGATGATCGTAGTCGCCATCGAAGCGCGCGAACTGTGCCGCAAAGCGCGAGGTGAAGGGCCGCTCGCCGGAGCGGAAGCCGACGACCATGCGCTTGAAGCCCTCAAGATGTTCCGCAGCACGGCCCGCGAGCTCGGCATCCGCGACCACTGGCACCTGCTTCAGCCCGTCCTTGTCGTGCTTCAGGGCGACATAGGCAGCGGTGGCCACGACGGCAGGGCCAAAGCCGGCTTCCGCTCGCGCCGGATCGCCCGGCACGAACGGTGCCAGCGGCCCGAGCGCCGCCTCGAGCAGCAATTGCGGGGCCAGTGCAGCCTTGATCTGCTTGGGTGTCGGCACGGCTCCGCTCTTGAAATCGATGATGGCGAGGGCTCCGCCTGACAGCGCCTCGATGCGGTCGGCCCTCGCCGACAGGCTGACATGACCACCATCAGCCAGCAGCAAACGGCTTTCGATGCGGAACTCCGCCCCGACGCGCTCGGCGTTCTGCCGGCGTGCCACTTCCCAGGCGCTGATGGCGGGAACAAGCCGGACGAAACGCGGCCACCAGAAGCCCTGGACATCGGGCTCATGCCACTGATCCGCAAACACGCGGCGTCCGGTGCGCAGCACCTCGGCCGGAACATCGGCAGGCAAGGTGTCGGGCCAGGCACGCGCAAAGGCTTCCATGACGCCGTGCAGCAGCGTGCCGCGATCGGCGGCTCCCAATTCGACCACGCCGGGTTCCAGCGGAGCCAGATCGAGAATACGGCGCGCGAAAACGGCATAAGGATCGCGATAGAGCGTTTCCGCTTCGGTGACACTGAACCGGGTCGGCTGGAGCGGCAGCGGCGGCGTGGGCCTGGGCCGCCGCCACGGCTCGACATGTGCCGGCTGGTCCAGCACCGCTGCCACATCGGCCAGTTCCTTGCCCCGATCAACAGCGGCGCTCCACAGGGGCGGCGGGGCAACCGCCTTGAGCCGCTGCCAGAAGCGGGAGGGCAAGGTCTGGATGCCGCCGCTCTTGGCCGCGCGGGTGATGATGACGCGAGGGGCGCTGATCGCCTCGATGAAGTCATGCGCGCTCTGGCCGATGCGGCGCTCTGGCGAGGACAGGCCGAGCTCTGCGCGCATCGGGCGGTTGAGGAAAGGGTCGGTGCGCGTGGCTGGCGGCCAGGTCGCTTCATTGAGGCCCCCGAGGATCGCCAGTTCGGGCGACATCAGGCGCGCCTCGAGCGGGCCGAGCAGCATGACGCGGGGATGTTCCTTGCCGCGCAGACGCACCACACGGCCAGACATCACCATGCGGGCGATGCGTGCGAGATCGGCGATCGTGCCCCTGAGCCCGCCGCAAGCGGCAGCCAGCTCGGCGAGCACGGCCTCCATCGCCGCGCCATCCTCGCCTTCGAAGGCAAGGCTCACTTCATCTGGTGTCATCGTCAGGGCCTCAAGCGCCGTCCGGATCAGCGCCAGCGTGGCCGCGAGATCGACCTCGCCCGCAGCGTCGGGCACCAGAACCATGAGAGGCGACAGCACCTCGGCCAGCCTTTCGGCGACGGTCGTTGCCGCCCGCACATCGTCCGGCAGAAGGCGACGGCGCGGGCGCGGCGCACGGACATCCGCAATCTGGGCTGGCATTGCCGCCACGGCATTCCGCAGCCCTGCCAGACCCCGGAAGGAGCGGGCACCGCGCACCGCGCCGATCTCCAGCGCCTGCCGGCCCCTGCCGAGCAGGTCCGGCGCGAGGCCAAGGGCCAGATGGCGGTGATGCAGCAGGTCAAGGATGGCCGCGCTCGCCGCTCCGGTCTGCATGAGGTCGAACACCAGAGCGAGCAGGTGTCCCGCCGTGGTGCGCAGCAGCTGCTGGCCGGCGGAATCATCGACCGTGATCTGCCAGCGGCCGAGTTCCAGCGCGACGCGTTCGGCCAGCGCGCGGTCCGGGGTGATCAGCGCCATCGAGCTGACGTCGGTCAGCAGGGCCTTGCGGATGGCCAGCGCGATGATGACAGCCTCATGGCGCTCGTCGGCAGCCTCGATGATGGTCAGATCAGCGAGACAATTGGCCAGATCCGATGGCGCGATGCGCTGCGCGATCTCCTGCCAGGCCGGCGTGGTCCCGGCGGGCCGCAAGGCCTCATGCGCCAGACGCCCCCTGATCTGGCGCGGGCTGGCCGGGCCCCGATCGAGCGAACGGACATCGGCGCGCGTGGCCTGCATCGTGTCGAGCAGCCTGATCAGCTGGGCCTGGGGGTGGGAGGCTGCGCGATCTGCCGAGGCGGATGCCTGAGCCTGCAGGGCTGCCCAGTCAGTCTCGTCGCTGACCAGATCGAGATCGGGCAGCACAACGGCCCCTTGCGGCTGCCGCGCCACCGTCGCCATGAGCCGCGCCGTTGCCGGCATCGACCCTGTCGAGCCGGCCACGATGACCGGCCCCGCCGCGTTGTTTGCGGCCATGCGTCTGGCCTGCGCGCCCAGCAGATCATTGCGCCAGGCGACCGGATCGACCTCGCCGCGCTGCTTCAGGACGTCCGGCCAGATCTCGCCGAGAATGGCCAGGAAACGTGCGGTGATCTGCCAATGCTGGTCGAAGCGCGCCGCGTCGATCGAGCGCAGGCGCTCATAGGGCACGTCCTCGGCCTGCATGGCATCGAGGATGGCGCCGAGGTCGCCGGCGAGCCCAAAGGCGCTGCCCATGCTGTCGGCAGCGAACGAGGTGACGGAGACCCCGGCACCTGGCGAGGCAGGCGCGCGGGCCTTGCTTGCAGCCTGCACCAGCCGCGCCAGCAGGATCTGGCGTGTCAGCGGATCGATCGGGATGCTGGCGGCACCGGTGGTTTCGGCCAGTATCCCCTCGGCCAGTATCCCCTCGGCCATGGCGCCATCTGCCAGAAGATCGTGCAATTCGGCCTCGGCCGGATCGCCAAGCGGCACGAGGCGTGGCAGGATCAGGGCCTTGCGGCCGCTGGCCCTGACCAGCACGGAGGCGAAGGCGCGCGCCGCGCGACGGGTCGGCAGATAGACTGTCAGCCTTGCCAGCGCGGCCGGGTCCGCCACATCGATGCCGAGATCCAGTCTGTCCTCAAGAATGGCGGCGGCGAGACCGTCGAGGAAAGCCGTGCCCGCTGGCAGATTGTAGAGGTTCGGCCGTTCCCTGCGCTGTGCTACAGCCATGACGGATTGAGGCCCATGCCCGCCACCACGCTCAGGCTGCCCGGGCAGCGAAGCGCTGCTCGGCCTCGGGGATGGCCTCGGGTGTGCCGACATGCAGCCACTCGCCGTCCATGACGTGGCCGCAGAGCCGGCCTTCGGCAATCAGCCGGTCGAACAGGAGGTTGAGGCTCCACGGCCCCTTTGGTGCATCGACCAGCAGGCCCGGCTTGAGAATGGCGACGCCGGCATAGATGTGCGGCACCTCTTCGCCAGGCTTGCGCCGGGTCAGGCCGCCATCGCCCGCGAGGTGAAAATCGCCCGCCCCGTCATAGCCCATGCTGCGCGAGACCTGCGCCATCATCAGCAGCATGTCCATCCGAGCGGGCTGCCACGCCTCAGCCAGGCGCTGGAGGTTCGGCACCCCGTTCTCGACCCAGAGCGAATCCGAATTGAGATGAAAGAACGGCTCGTGCCCCAGCAGCGGGAGCGCCTTGGTGACGCCGCCTCCGGTTTCCAGCAACTCGGCACGCTCGTCCGAAATGGTGATGCGTGGGCGCGTTCGTCCGGCGAGATGCGCCTCGATCTTGCCGGCGAGATGATGGACGTTGACCACGGCCTCCGCGACACCAGCAGCCGCAAGGCGATCCAGCGCATGATCCAGCATGGTCTTGCCGCCGATCTCGACCAGTGGCTTGGGGATGACATCGGTGATCGGCCGCATGCGCTGACCAAGGCCAGCCGCCAGCACCATGGCGTGGCTCGGAACGAAGCGTGCGGTCATGACGGGCAGTCCCGATGAGCTGGAATCACTGACAGCAGCTTAGCCCGGATCGACGCCCTGCCGCAGCGGAAAAAGCGGGTCATGCACCCTGGAACAGGCGCGGCAGATGGGTCTCGTACCAGGCCTTCAGCCCGGACAGCGCCGGATGCAGGAGGTCGCGGCGCAGATAGGCCTCGATGCGTGGCAGATGGCGCAGGTAGGCCGGCTTGCCGTCGCGCTTGTCGAGCCGGGCAAAAATGCCAAGGATCTTGGTGTTGCGCTGCGCGCCCAGGATGGCATAGGCCATCGCGAAGGAACCCAGGTCGAAGTGCGGATCCTGCGCCCGCCGCAAGGTGGCATAGCGGGACAACAGCTTCAGCTCCAGCGCGGGAGGCACATCGACGCGCGCGTCCTGCCCCAGCGAGACGACATCATAGGCCGGGTGCCCGATCACGGCATCCTGGAAGTCGATGATGCCGATGCGGGCGACCCCTTTGCGCTCAGGCAGCCAGATCAGGTTTGGCGAATGGAAATCGCGCAGCACCCAGGTGCGAGGGCCCTCAGCCAGAATGTCGAACAGCGGAGCCCAGGCACGGGCAAACTCGGCGCGGGCGATAGCCGGCAGAGCAACACCGGCAATGTGCGGCGCATACCAGTCGAGCAGCAATTCGGTCTCGATGGTCAGCGCCTCAAGGTCGAAATCCGGAATGACATGCTCACGGCCCTCGGCGACGGGCAGGATCGTCGGCAGGGGCCTCGCATGGAGGATAGCCAGCGCTTCGATCGCAACCTCGTAGCGTTCCGGCACCGGGCCGTTCTCGTCGAGCACGGTCCCGGTGCCCAGATCCTCGATCAGCAACAGGCCGTTCACCAGATCGCTGGCGATGATCCCTGGCGCGGACAGATCGAGCGCGCGCAGACCCTTGTCGATGGCAACGAAGGCATCGACGCGTTCGGCCAGCCGAGCGACCGCGCTGTAGGACTTGCCACCCCGCACGGGCGGGCCATCGGCGCGCGGCGGCGAGATCATCAGCACAGCAGTTTCACCATCAGGCCGCCTGAGCCGCTCATAGGCGCGGGTCGAGGCATCGCCGAGCATGTGGATGCGCGACGCGTTGCCCCAGCCGGCGGCGTCGACCAGCCGTCGCGCACCAAGCGTCAGGCCGAGCCGGTCGGCCCAGGACGGGCTGGGGATCAGGGTGATGCGGCGGGTCTCGTCGCCGGCATCAGGCTCCAGTTCGAGGACGATGTCGAGGCGGGAGGCGGTATCGAGCATGTCGCCGCCCCGATCGGGCCACTCGACCAGGCCAATGGCGTCTTCCAGCGCTTCGGCCAGCCCCAGTTCGACCAGTTCGCTGCTGTCCTTGATCCGGTACAGATCGGCGTGCAGGACCCGGCCACGCGGCGTGTCGTAGGCCTGCATCAGGGTAAAGGTGGGGCTTGGTGCCTCCAGTGTCTCGTCATCGGCGAGGCGACGGATCAGCGCCCTGGCAAAGGTGCTCTTGCCGGCTCCCAGGTCTCCCGACAGTGCCACGACATCGCCGGGCCGCACGATGCCGGCGATGTCGTCGGCCAGGCGACGCGTTTCCGCTTCCGAGCTGAAGGTCAGGGCCCAGGAGCGGGCGAGATTGGCAGGGCTGGTCAAGACCGTTGTTCCGTCTGTCAGGGGCGTTGAACATGCGCCCCGCCATCGCGCCCGGGATGTTGGCGGCAACAAGGCGAAAGGACGCGAACCGATGTGCTCGTCATCGGGCCGCTCATTCGGCCGCTTCGTTCAGCAACTGGGGATCGGTCGGCACGCGGCAGGTCACAGTGGTTCCGGCGCCGGGCCTCGACTGGATATCGACCGTGCCACCATGCAGCGAGATGAACGAGCGTACGATGGCGAGCCCGAGACCGATGCCGCGATGGCGGGAGCCGGCGGTGTGCGTCTGGAAACGGTCGAAGATCCGGTCCTGGATGTCTTCCGGGATACCACGGCCATGGTCGACGACCTTGAAGACCATCTCGCCGCCCTCGCGGAAGGCGTGAACCTCGACGACCTGACCAGCCTGGGAAAAGCCGATGGCATTCGACATCAGGTTGTAGAGTGCCTGCCGCAGACGCTTGGCATCGCAGACGATGCTGCCGGCGTCATCGGCGATGACCTGTTCCAGACTGATCCCCGTTTCCGCGAGCCGTTCCTCAAGGCCGCGTACGGCACTGCCGACGAGGTCGGCCACGCTGGTCGGCTCGCGTTCGAGCTGGAATTCGTCATTGTCGATCGAAGCCAGATCGAGAATGTCATTGATGATCGTCAGCAGCGTGCCGGAGGAGCGCAGGATCAGCTGCGCATACTCGCGCTGCCGCGGGTTCAGCGGCCCGGCGATCTCCTCGCCGATCAACTGGGCGAAACCGATGATCGTGGTCAGCGGCGAACGCAGGGCATAGGAGACGTGGTGCACGAAATCGTCGCGCAACTGGGCCGCCTTGACGAGCGCCTCATTGCGCTCGGTGAGAGCCATCTCGACATTCACGTTGTCGGTGACATCGGCGAAGGTCAGCAAGGTCGCGCCATCGGGCAGCGGGGCAAGGGCGCAGTCCACCACCGATCCATCCTGCCGGACCATGCGCGAGGCCAGATCCTCGCGCCGGTCGCGCACGCCGACGAGCGCACCGCGCAAGGTGGCCCAGGCCTCCTCGGCAGGACACAGGAGCCTGCAAAGTGCGACGACCTCGTCGATATGCGGGTGGGCATCGAGAACGGCAGGAGAAAGCTTCCACAAAGCCGCGAAGGCCGGGTTGCTGAGCTTCAGGCGACCATCGGAACCGAACACGGCAACGCCCTCGCGCAGCCCGTCCAGTGTCTCGCGCTGGGTGCGGGACAGGGCATTGACCTTGGATTCGAGCGAAAAGCGCTCGGTAGCATCATCGAAGAGATGGATCACACCGCCCTGCGGGTTGGGGTTGGTCGTCACCTGGATGGCCCGGCCATCGGGCAGATACCACCAGTCCTCGCTGGTCTCGATGGCGGTGTAGGCCTTCAGCCGTTCGGCCTTCCAGTCCTTGTAGGCACCGGCCTCTGGAAGGCGCCGTTCGGTGCGCAGGCGGTCCAGGATCTCGCTGTCGCTGGGCTGGGTGTCGAGATAGGCGGGATCGAGCGACCAGAGCTTCTCGTAGGCCAGATTGCGGTAGGCCAGCCGCTGGCGTGAATCGAAAGCGGCGACGGCCGTTGGCAGGCGGTCCATCACCTTGACATGGGCCTCCATCTGCCGCGCCAGATCAAGGCGCACCGCTTCGAGTTCGCTGACATCGATGGCATGGCCAGCGTAGCCCTGGGCAACCGGCCGCTCCACCAGATCGAGCATCAGCCTCTGGCCGCCGACAACGGCAGGAGCCCTGGTCTGGAAGACCTCGCCGCGCGCCCGCGCGGCAGCAGACCGCTCGCGTTCGTCGCGCCCCATCAACTCATGGCGCGCAGCCAATGCCTCGGCGGGGTTCGCAGCATCGACGGCGCGGGCATAGGCTGCGTTGACCCAGGCCAATTCGCCCGTGCCATCCCGGAGCCATGTGGGGCAAGGGCTGGCGTCCATCAAGGCCGAAAGGCGCGCGTTCATCGCCCGCGCCACAGCGCGGTCTTGCTCGGACTCAAGCAGGCTGCGGCGTGTCTGCGAGACGTCCCGCAGGTGCAGCACGGCGCGGCCCGAAACGGCGCGGCCACGGGCCTCGACATAATGCCCGGCGCGGCTGTGCACGCCATGATCGAAGGGCTCGCCGCGCGCCTTGAGCTGATCGACGGCATCCCCGAGGAGCTTGACCTGATCCGGGTTGGCCCAGGATCCGAAGGCCAGCGGGGACATCCGCGTGCCGTTGACCAGCAGGAATTCCGGCTGGCCGTGAATCTCTACCTTGCCGGCGGGGGCTGCCCAGATCACGGTGACCTGATCTTCGGTGGAGCCGAAGATTTCCGCCTGCTCGGCGCGCGCCATGGCGCTGTCGAGATCGGCCGCAAGCTGCGCCTCGCGCCGTATCCAGCGCCCGCGCTCGCGCACGTGCAGGATCGCTGTCGTGGCCGCGAACACTGCGAGTGCGACCACCATCGACATCGAGAACGCCCCGAGCACGTCGGGAAACAGCGACCGCGCCAGCGCACCGGAGGGGAGCACAGCGATCTGGGCTGCGGCGGGCGTGGCACCGACAAGGCTCGCCATCCCGGCCGCGCAGGCAAGGGCCTTGGCCGAGGCGGCGGCGCCGAGGGCGACCCGGAGGGGCTGACTGACCCGGTCCTCGGCCATGCCCGCCTGCCTGATGTGCCTTGCGCTCGTCATCTCACCTGCTGCCGTTGCTGAACCAGAGCCGAGCCGGGCGCGTGCCGACACGGAAGCTGTTGCTTCCGCCACGCTGGCTCCTCACACATCACGCGACCTGAAAGCCGATCCGCCAGACAACCAGTCCTTCCGGTCGGTCCTGAGCGGGTGCCGCGCCATTGCAGGCAGGCTCCCCTCGCCGGACCGGACCCGAACGCCGAATCACCGTTCAACACTAACCAGCCTTCGATTCCGCCGGGAAGTGGTTAAAGCAGGGTAAAAAACGGCAACGACCGCCGCCCTTGCCGGGCGGCGGTCGCACGATATCGACATGTTGTGGGTGCGAATGGAGCACACCCTACATCTTGTCAGTAGCGGTAGTGATCAGGCTTGAACGGGCCCTGTTCCGGCACGCCGATATAATCTGCCTGTTCCTTGCTCATCTTGGTCAGCTTCACACCGATCTTCTCGAGGTGGAAGGCTGCGACCATCTCGTCGAGGTGCTTGGGCAGCGTGTAGACCTTCCGGTCGTACTTGCCAGGGTTGGTCCACAGTTCGATCTGGGCCAGCGTCTGGTTCGAGAATGAGGCCGACATCACGAAGGACGGGTGGCCCATGGCATTGCCGAGGTTCACCAGACGGCCTTCCGACAGCAGGATGATGCGGTTGCCCTTCGGGAACTCGATCTCGTCGACCTGCGGCTTGATGTTGTTCCACTTGAAGTTCTTGAGGCCCGACACCTGAATCTCGTTGTCGAAGTGGCCGATGTTGCAGACGATCGCGCGGTCCTTCATGGCGCGCATGTGATCGACCGTGATGATGTCCTTGTTGCCGGTGGCTGTGACATAGATGTCGGCGCGGGGCAGGGCATCTTCAATGGTGCAGACCTCATAGCCTTCCATGGCAGCCTGAAGGGCGCAGATCGGATCGACTTCCGAGACGAGCACGCGGGCGCCAGCCTGGCGCAGCGAGGCGGCCGAGCCCTTGCCGACATCGCCGAAGCCGGCCACGAAGGCGACCTTGCCGGCCATCATCACGTCGGTGCCGCGGCGGATCGCGTCCACAAGCGACTCACGGCAGCCGTAGAGGTTGTCGAACTTCGACTTGGTCACCGCGTCGTTGACGTTGATGGCCGGGAACAGGAGCTTTCCCTGTTCGGCCAGCTTGTAGAGGCGATGCACGCCGGTGGTGGTTTCCTCGGAAACGCCCTTGATTGCGGCTGCCACGCCGGCGAACCAGCCCTTTGGCTTTTGCTTGAGCATCTTCTTGATCAACGCGAAGAAGATTTCCTCTTCCTCGGATTCCGGCTTGTCGAGGAAGGCGACATCGCCCTGCTCAGCCTTCAGGCCGTAATGCACGAGCATGGTGGCATCGCCGCCATCGTCGAGGATCATGTTGGGCGTCAGCGTCTCGCCACTTTTTGCACCATGCCAGTCAAAAAGCTTGGCGGTGTAGTCCCAGTATTCGGTCAGGGTTTCGCCCTTGTAGGCGAAGACAGGGATGCCGGCGGCGGCAATGGCAGCCGCAGCATGATCCTGCGTGGAGAAGATGTTGCACGAGACCCAGCGGATGTCGGCGCCGAGCGCCTTCAGCGTCTCGATCAGCACCGCGGTCTGGATGGTCATGTGCAGCGAGCCGGCGATGCGCGCGCCCTTGAGCGGCTGCTTGGCGCCATAGGCTTCGCGGATGGCCATCAGACCTGGCATTTCGGTTTCGGCGAGGTCGATTTCCTTGCGGCCGAAGGCGGCAAGCGACATGTCTTTGACGATGTAATCGTTGAACGTGGTCATGGTGTCCTCGGCAGGCGCGGCTTGGGCGCGAACGGGTCGGCGATCGGTCGATCTCGGCAGGCCGGCGGATCGGCAGAGCCGGACCCGTCAGCAATGGCGCCGCCTCTAGCACGGCTCTCGCGCCAAGGCAATAAAGACATAAAGATTTCTTTATGTGTTCACGCTGACGGCATCACTCGCCTTCGCCGAACTTGTCCGCGATCAGGGTAGCGATGGCATCCAGGGCCGCATCTGCATCGGTGCCCTGGGCCGCGACGCTGATTGTCGTGCCCATGCCGGCACCCAGCGTCAGAAGGCCCATGATGGAGCGGCCACCCACCACCTCGCCGCAACGCGCGATCCAGACATCACAGGTGAAACGATCAACTGTCTGAACCAGCTTGGCGGTGGCGCGTGCATGCAGTCCCTTGCGGTTGACGATCACCAGATAGCGCACCTCGGCACCGTCCGGAAAGCTCGCCTCGGGGCAATCGCTGTCAAGTTCCATGGAGCATTCCGGCATGCTGGCGGTCTGGCGTCGCCCATGCGGCTGGCCTTAGACCTGCCCTCATGTTTTCACAGGACCTAGCGGCCCGCAAGCAAACGGCTGGCGATGTTGATGTATTTGCGGCCTGCTTCCTGGGCGCAGCCGACCGCATCCTCGATCGGCTTGTCCTCGCGCACGGAGGCCAGTTTGATCAGCATCGGCAGGTTGATCCCGGCCAGAACCTCGACCTTGCCGCCGTTCATGGCCGAAATCGCCAGGTTCGACGGCGTGCCTCCGAACATGTCGGTCAGCACCACAACGCCCTGACCGGTATCCACGGCGTGGATCGCGTCAAGGATATCGCTGCGGCGGCCCTCGATGTCGTCATCGGGAGCAATCGCGATGGTTTCAATCTGTTTCTGGGGGCCGACAACATGTTCCAGTGCGGAACGGAATTCTGTTGCCAGATGCCCATGCGTCACGAGGACGAGACCGATCATGTCAAACCCTGAGCGGGTGCGAAAGGCACCCAAAGAGCCGCAGGTTTATGGGCCAAGCCGCTCGCAAGTGCAAGATCGGACATCAGCGAAAACACTGCAATGCCATGTCGTCGCCAAACAGGGCCAGCGCTGCCAGCACCAGCCCGGCGTCGGCGGCCCCGCGCGCGATGGCCAGCCGTGGCAAGGTCAGACCTGCGATGACGGTGACCAGATCCTCGGCTTCGGGCAGGCGCGGCAAACCTTCAGTCTGGCAGTCCACGACCAGCCTGACACAGGCCATGGCTTCATGGCTGTCTGGCACGAGGCCAAGGCCGCGCCGCTCGACAAGCCCTGCGATGGCCGGCACCGGACAGGCCAGCAGCCGGCCATGGCCGACCCGCAGTTCGGTCCTGTCATCGGCGACAAGGCGGGCAAAGCGACCGCGCGCCGAGGCCTGATCGAGCAAGGCGAGGCACAGCGTGGTCTTGCCGCTGCCGGCCGGGCCGCGCACGAGGATGCCGCTCTCGCCAACCACAACGCAACTGGCGTGCAGGCGGACAGGCGCGGATGACCGGATCCCGGTCATGCGCCGCCATGACGCTGGTTGGGACGCTGGTTGGGACGCTGCGCAACCGGCAAGGTGATGATGAAGCGCGCACCGAGGCGGGCGGGTTCGCCATCGGCATCGGGCGGGGCCGGCCTATCCTGTGCAAGCCGGTTCTCCGCATGGATGGTGCCGCCATGCGCCTCCACGATCTGGCGCGAGATCGACAGGCCAAGACCCGAGTTCTGGCCGAAACCCTGTTCGGGGCGGTCGGTATAGAAGCGTTCGAACACCCGTTCGAGCGCATGGTCGGGGATGCCGGGGCCGTCATCCTCGACCGCGATCACGATCTGTGACGCGCCGCGCGACAGCGTGACGCGCACATCGCACCCGGGCGGCGAGAACGAGCGGGCATTGTCGAGCAGGTTGACCAGCACCTGCCCGAGCCTGCCATCGTGGCCCTGCACCACCCAGGGCGCGGCTGCGGGCTTGCCGTCGCGGCCAGGCGCAGCCGCCGCGATCGTCAGCGTGATCGGAGCCTGTTCGGGCTTGCGGATCTCGTTCTGCATGCCGACCACGGTTTCAAGCAGGCGCGCCAGATCGACAGGACCGGTCTCGCCCCGGGCGAGTTCCGCATCGAGCCGCGAGGCTTCGGAGATATCGGTGATCAGCCTGTCCAGCCGGCGGACATCGTGGTGGATCACGGCCAGAAGCCGGTCGCGTGCCGGCTCCGAGCGCGCCAGAGGCAAGGTCTCGACCGCGCTGCGCAGGGAGGTCAGCGGGTTCTTCAGTTCGTGGGCGACATCGGCGGCGAAACTGCCGATCGCGTCGATGCGGGCGTAGAGCGCGCTCGTCATGTCGCGCAGGGCGCCGGACAACTGGCCGATCTCGTCATGGCGGTCGGTGAAATCCGGGATTTCCTGACGAGACTTGACGCGGCGGCGCACCCGCACGGCAGCCTCCGACAGCCGGCGCAGAGGCTCGCCGATGCCGTTGGCGAGCAGGATCGAGAGCACGACCATGACCAGCGCCGTCACGCCGAAAACCAGGAGGATGACGTTGCGCTCCGAAGCGATGACCGCATCGATGTCACCGCCCTGGGTTGACAGCAGGAGCACGCCGCGCACGTTGCGTTGCCGCTGGATCGGCACCGCAACCGAGACGATGGTGTCGCCGAGCGCATTGACGCGCACGATGCTGCGCTGCTGGCCCTGAAGGGCGCGCGCCACTTCCGGAATCGAGCGACCTCCCGCAGCGTCGTTGTCGTCATGGCTGGAGATCTCGGCCCGTCCAAGCCTTCGGCGAAGGCTGTTCCAGGTGCGTTCGATGACCGGCAGGTCATCGCGTACGACCGGCTCGAGTTCGCGTCGCAGAATGCCGCCGCGGGCCGCCAGCATGCCTGAATCCACCACCAGAAGCCCTTCGCGGTCATAGACGCGGGCGCGGGTGCGGGTCGGCGTGACCAGCCGGCGCAGCAGGGGTCCGACCCTTTCAGGGTTGATCGGGAATTCGAGGATCGATTGCAGGTCGTCCCCGAGGCCGGAGGTCTCCCCCGCCTGCAATTGCAGCAGCTTGTCGGGGTCGATGGCGATGGAATCGGTCTCGACCGTGGCGGAGGCGGCAATGGCGCTGGCGATGATCTCGCCTTGCGTCTGAAGGCTCTGCACGCGGGCATCGATCAGGCCCTCGCGGAACTGGTTGACGTAGAGCAGCCCCACCAGCAGCACCACGAGGCCGGCGAGATTGAGCACGAGAATGCGCCGCGTCAGGCTGGAAGCGAGCCGGGCCGCAAAGAACTGCGTGACCACGCGCACGCCCTTGCGCACATTGGCCCAGACACCGCCGAGGCGCGACGGGGAAGCAGGCTTGTGGCTGCGCAGCGCCGTCATCGACGCCGTCCCTGCCAGGCCCGTTCGCTGCCCCCGCGCATCGCGCCGTCAGCTTTCCGAGAACCGGTATCCGACGCCGTAGAGGGTCTCGATCATCTCGAAGTCGTCATCGACCATCTTGAACTTCTTGCGCAGGCGCTTGATGTGGCTGTCGATGGTGCGATCGTCGACATAGACCTCGTCATCATAGGCGGCATCCATCAGCGCGTTGCGGCTCTTCACCACGCCGGGGCGCAGGGCGAGCGACTGCAGGATCAGAAACTCGGTGACGGTCAGGATCACCGGCTCACCCTTCCAGGTGCAGGTATGGCGCTCCGGGTCCATCTTGAGATTGCCGCGCTCCAGCACCTTGGCATCGTCGCCGCGCGGCGCCGCCGGCAGGTCCTTGGCTCCGGCCCGGCGCAGGATGGCCTTGACGCGCTCGACCAGCAGCCGCTGCGAGAAGGGTTTGCGGATGAAGTCATCGGCGCCCATCTTGAGACCGAACAGCTCGTCGATCTCGTCATCCTTGGAGGTCAGGAAGATCACCGGCATGTCGGATTTCTGGCGCAGGCGGCGCAGCAGTTCCATGCCATCCATGCGCGGCATCTTGATGTCGAAGATGGCGAGGTCCGGCGGATTCTGCTTCAGGCCTTCAAGCGCCGAGGCGCCGTCGGTGTAGGTGTTGATGCGGAAGCCTTCCGCTTCAAGGGCGATCGACACGGAGGTCAGGATGTTGCGGTCGTCATCGACCAGGGCGATGGTTGGCATCAAGCTTATCCCGTTTCAGCCGCGAGGGAATTGTGGCGGCACTGCTTGGTTTGACGCCGACGGCGGCAAAACCATGTCCATAATCTAGCGATCCCGCGGCCAAAGCGCTACGTTGTCGCGGAAATTAGCCCGAACCCCGCTGAGCAAGCGCTGAAAGGCCTGCCCGTGAGCACCCGTCACACGATCCGGACAACCGATGACGAGGCCCGGGTGCTGGCCCGAAGCCTGATGCGCGCCAGCCCTGTCGCCAGTCTTGCAACCCTCAACGGCGGCGGCTTCCCGCTTGCCACGCTGACAAGCGTCGCCACCGATGTCGATGGCTCGCCGGTGGTGCTGGTCTCGCAATTGTCGGGGCATACCGGCAACCTCCTGGCCGATCCGCGCTGCTGCTTGCTGTTCGCGCGGACAGGCAAGGGCGACCCGCTCGCCCATCCGCGCATCAGCGTGATGGCCGAGGCGCAGGTCGTCGACCGCAACTCCGGCGACGCCGAGCGCATCCGGCGCCGCTTCCTGGCGCGGCAGCCCAAGGCCGCGCTTTATGTCGACTTTCCGGATTTCCTGTTCATCCGCATGCAGGTTCGGTCAGCCAGCCTGAATGGTGGCTTTGGCAAGGCCTATGAACTCGGCCCCGCCGACGTGCTCACCGACACGGACGGTGCGGAAGCGCTCATCGCCGCAGAGCCCGGGATCATCGCGCACATGAACGAGGATCACGCTGCCGCGGTGGGCCTTTACGGCCATGTGCTGGCCAGACGCGAGGCGGGGCCATGGCGCCTGCTCGGGGTTGATCCGGACGGCTTCGAGATCGGGCATGGCACCGATCTCGCCCGGCTGGAGTTCGAACAGCGGGCCACCGGCCCGGATGATGTGCATCGCCAACTTGTTGGCATGGCAAGGACCGCGCGCATCGCCTCGTCGCAGTCCCCTGCTGGCGGCTGACCGGTTCGGTTCACCATGCGCGGCCAAAGCCCACAGCATTCGCCTTTTGGACACAGAACCCTAATTACCTCGCACTTGAGAACGGCGGCGGCGAAGCGTATGAGCGCGTGGTCCGGTCGTCGCTCTGGCGGTTGATCGGGCACACAGGCGCGCGACCGCTCACAGATGCGCCGCTCAGGAGGATATCAGGTGAACAACATCGGCCTGTTCAACGCAGCGCATGGCGCGGACGCGTTCGGATTTCGCAACCTGTCTGCCGTTCACTGGAACCTCGAAGGGCCGCGTCTGGCGGAGGAATCCCTGAAGCGCGGCGAAACCCAGCTTGCTTATGGTGGCGCGCTCGTGGCCGACACCGGAACCCATACCGGGCGCTCGCCCAAGGACAAGTTCACCGTGCGCGACGCGCTCACCGGGGACACGGTTTGGTGGGACAACAATGGCGCGATCGAGCCCGGCCAATTCGAGACGCTGCTGGCCGATTTCCTGGCCCACGCCGAGGGCAAGGAACTGTTCGCGCAGGACCTTTACGGCGGCGCGGACCATGGCCACCGGGTCAAGGCCCGCGTCTTCACCGAGTATGCCTGGCATTCGCTGTTCATCCGTAACCTGCTGATCCGGCCCGCAACGAAGGAACTGGCTGGCTATGTGCCGGATCTGACGATCGTCGACCTGCCCTCGTTCAAGGCCGATCCTAAGCGCCATGGCTGCCGCTCGGAAACGATCATCGCCGTCGATTTCACCCGCAGGATCGTGCTGATCGGCGGCACCTCCTATGCCGGCGAGATGAAGAAGTCTGTGTTCACCTATCTCAACTTCACCTTGCCCGCCGCCGGTGTGATGCCGATGCATTGCTCCGCCAATGTCGGTGCGAAGGGCGATGTCGCGGTGTTCTTCGGCCTGTCAGGGACCGGCAAGACCACCTTGTCGGCCGATCCGACCCGCACCTTGCTCGGTGACGACGAGCACGGGTGGTCTCCAGACGGGATCTTCAACTTCGAGGGCGGCTGCTACGCCAAGACCATCCGCCTCAGCCGCGAGGCCGAGCCCGAGATCCACGCGACGACCGAACGCTTCGGCACGGTGCTCGAGAACGTCATCATCGATCCGCTGACGCGCCGGCCCAATTTCGACGACGCCTCGCGCACCGAGAACACGCGCTGCGCCTATCCGCTCGATTTCATCCCCAATGCCAGCGAGACCGGGCGGGCGGGTCACCCCAATAATATCGTGATGCTGACCTGCGATGCCTTCGGCGTGCTGCCGCCCATTGCCAAGCTGACCGGAGCGGAAGCGATGTATCACTTCCTTTCGGGCTACACCGCCAAGGTGGCCGGCACCGAGAAGGGCGTGAAAGACCCTGAAGCGACCTTCTCGACCTGCTTCGGCGCGCCGTTCATGCCGCGCCACCCATCGGTCTACGGCAACCTGCTGCGCGATCTGATCGACCGGCACCATGTCGATTGCTGGCTGGTCAACACCGGCTGGACAGGAGGCAAGTTCGGCACCGGTCGGCGTATGCCGATCCGTGTGACCCGCCGACTGCTGGCAGCGGCGCTCGAAGGCACGCTGTCACGCGCGGACTTCCGGCGTGATCCGTATTTCGGCTTTGCCGTCCCCACATCCGTTCCCGGCGTCGAGCCGCATATCCTCTACCCGGTGAAAACCTGGCAGGACAAGGCGGAGTTCTCGGAGACGGCCAAGCGGCTGGTCGCCATGTTCCGCGACAACTTCAAGCGCTTTGAGGCGCATGTCGATGATGCCGTGAAGGCCGCCGCGCCGACCAACAGCCTTGCGGCCTGATCGTCGCGTGTCGCACACGGGCGGGCGGGCGCAAGGCCGGGCAGGAAGCCTGGCCTCTCTCGCCATCCGGTCCTCCCTGTCGGTTCTTCTGGTGCTGTCCGGCGTCTGGGGTGCCCTGGCGCTGTGGTTCCGTGCGCCGCTTGGCGGCATCCTTGCCATGGGCTTTGCAACCTTGGGTCTTGTTGCCATCGTGTCGTTGTGGCGCGTGTCCCTGTGGCGCACCCGCCCGGCAGCACCGCTTCGCTGGATCGCCCTTGCCCTCTGGGCCGGCCTGTTCGGAGCCCTTGCACTGTGGTGGGGCAGCATCACCCCGCGCCATGACCGGCTCTGGGCCACCGCGCTGTCGCGCGTGCCGGTCGCAACCCTGGACGGCGATCGCCTCGTTATCCGCCATGTGCGCAACTTCGTGTGGCGCCCTGCCACGGCGAGCTTGCCTGATCAGGAGGCCGGATCGGGCGAGGAGATTGCCGAGGAGCGATGGGAGACACGGAGTGTCGACCTTGCGTCCGTCTCCGGCGTCGACCTTTTCTTTTCCTACTGGACAGGGCCCCTGATCGCCCATGTGCTGGTGAGCATCACGTTCGATGATGCCCCGCCGCTGACCTTCTCGGTCGAGATCCGGCGCGAGCGTGGCGAAACCTATTCGGCGCTGGCCGGCTTCTTCAAATCCTATGAGCTCGCCATCGTGGTGGCCGATGAACGCGACATCGTCAGGCTCCGGACCGACATCTGGCGCGAGGATGTCAGGCTCTACCGGCTCGATGTCAGCCGCGAGAAGGCCGTCGCGCTGCTGCTGGCCTATGCGCGCAAGATCAACCAGCTGTCGGCGACGCCGCGCTGGTATGGCACGCTCAGCGACAATTGCACCACGGTCGCCTACGGGCTGGCGCGGGAGCTGTGGCCGGCGCTCGGCCCCGACTGGCGCATCCTGCTTCCCGGCCGCGCGCCCGAATATGCCCACGAACTGGGCGCACTCGGCACCGGCGTGCCCTTCGAGGTGCTGCAACAGCGGGCCGCGATCAGCGAGACCGCCCGCATGGCCCCCGCCGGGGCGGACTTCTCGGCCTGGATCCGGCGCGACGTGCCCGCCCCACCAAGGTGAGACGACGGCGGCATCCGTCAGAACCCGGATGGCTAAACAGCGCTTATGTTTTCGCTGAAAAAATCTGTAGATTAGCCTCAGGCGCCTATGGCCCGGTTTTTCACAGGGTGCTGTCAGGTTGACGACGTGTCGGCGAACATCGGCTCTTTGAGCGCGATGATGACGACATCGAAATCCATTGATCGCGGCTACCGGTTCCCGGCCGAAGTCATCGAGCAGGCTGTCTGGCTCTATTTTCGTTTTCCGCTCAGCCTGCGGATGGTCGAGGACCTGCTGGCGGCGCGCGGAATCATCGTCAGCCATGAGGCCGTGCGGTGCTGGGCGGAGACGTTCGGACGGATATACGCCAGCAAAATCCGTCGGCGAGCCCCGCATTTCGGCGACAAGTGGCATCTCGACGAAGTCGTGATCTCGATCAACGGCAAGACGCATTGGCTGTGGCGCGCCGTCGATGCTGACGGCTTTGTTCTGGACGCCCTGGTTCAAGGCCGCGAGGATCGGCGCGCGGCGGAAAAGCTCTTGCGCAAGTTGATACGAAAGCAATCCCGCACGCCATGCGTGATGGTCACCGACAAGCTCGGTTCTGATGGCGCTGCCCGGACCGGGATGGGCATGAATGTCGAGCATCGCCAGCACATGGGCCTAAACCACATGGGCCTCAACAATCGGGCAAAGAATGC
>Ga0164292_10000238_pt1 | contig 40152 bp, 59 predicted proteins | sample GEODES117metaG_FD_111486 | JGI IMG/M metagenome (GOLD analysis project Ga0164292, IMG submission 111486) | Eutrophic lake water microbial communities from Lake Mendota, Wisconsin, USA - GEODES117 metaG | ecosystem: Environmental > Aquatic > Freshwater > Lake | place: USA: Lake Mendota...
GCTGCAGCACCGCGGGGAGCTGCGACGACGGAGGAACGCGAATGAGCGCCGTCGTGTGTGTCATAATTTTGCTGACGCTGGCCGTGATGGCGCTGGCGATCAACGACCACAATGACGGAGGGAAGGCTTAAATGAAACGCACCATACCCAACAGCCCAGACACCGAAGCTGCCGTTTTGGGGTCACTGATGTCTGAGCCGAACATGATCGACGAGGTCGCTGGTCTGCACGCCGAGTTGTTTTTCACTCCGGCCCACGCACAGATATTTTCGACCATCCGTGACATTCGCGCCACGGGCGGCGTGCCCAACGTCATCGCGGTCACCCAAGTGCTCGACGCCAACCATCGCTTGGAATTTGTCGGCGGAGCCGGAGCGCTGATGGACATGCTCTCCAAGTCGGCCGGCGGCCCTGCCGCGGTCGAGTATCACGCGCAGACGCTCCGTGATCTTTATGCGCGCCGCCGCATCTTGGAGGCGTCGGCCGCATTGCAGTCCGCGGCCTCCGACATGTCCCAGCCGGCCGACACCGTGTTGCAGGAGGCTGGCGAGAGCGTGCTGTCTTTGAGCCTTGGCCAGCCGACCGACTCCATGCGTCCGGCCAGCGCTATCGTGCCCGGACTGCTCGAAGAGTTGGAAAAACTCAGCACGCCTGGGCAAAAGCTCGGCGTTGAGACCGGCTTCAAAGCCTTCGACTACATGACCGGTGGGCTACGCGGCGGCCAGCTGGCTATCGTTGCGGGGCGTCCGGCGATGGGTAAGAGCGCTTTCATGCTCAACTGCGCCGAAAACATGGCGCGCCGTGGTGTTCCGGTGCTGTATTTCTCGCTTGAAATGCCGGCCAACGAGCTGGCTGCGCGTGTTGTGCTCGGGCGCGCCGAGACCAACATCGAAGTCGTGCGCAACGGTTTCCTTGACCACCCGACCAAGCTGCGCATTGCCGACCGCGCGGCCGAGTTCGCCGAGGAGCCGCTGTTTGTGGACGACCGCGGCGGATTGACCATGCTCGATATCCGCGGCCGCAGCCGCTTGGCCGTGAGGCGCTGGGGCGTGAAGGCGATTTTCGTGGACTACCTCCAGCTTGTCACCCACATCGGCGCGCAGAGCCGCGAGAACGAGGTTGGCTTTGTGTCCCGCGGCCTCAAGGCCATGGCCATGGAGCTGAACGTCCCGGTCGTGGCCGCCGCCCAGGTCAACCGTAAGGCCGAGGACCGCAGCGACAACCGCCCCAAGATGAGCGACCTCCGCGAGTCCGGCAGCATTGAGCAGGACGCCGATTTGGTCGCGCTGGTCCATCGTCCCTGCTACTACGCCGTCGATCAAGAGCAGGAACCCGACCCGCAGGACGCCGAGTTGCTCATCGCCAAGCACCGCGCCGGTGCGACCGGCAAGGTCAATCTGGTTTGGCGCCCCCGGTTCACACGCTTCCAAGACGCCGCGCTTGGCGGGCGCACGACCGACGGCACCGATGTGTTTGCCCCGAGCAAGAAACTCTGGGAGGCGCTCAATGAATAGCCGCGCGAAAGGCGCCCGCGGAGAACGCATGTGGCGCGACGAGCTGCGCGAAGCCTTCGGCGATTCCGGTATCCGCCGCGGACAGCAGTTCAGCGGACTTGGGGATTCGCCGGATGTCGTTTGCCCGTGTCTGCCGGACTTCCACTTTGAGGTCAAGTTCTGCCAAGTCGTGAAGATCCGCGATTGGATGGCTCAAGCCATCCGCGACGCCAAGCAGAAGCTCTTCCCGGTCGTCGCCCACAAGCGCAACGGCGAGGAGTGGCTCATCACGCTGCGCGCCGCCGACTTTCTCACGATTCTTCGCCGATCCGATTTTCTTAACCAACCAACACAACCAAATGAATAAAACCATAACCACACCCGCCGGCATCGCCCGGTATCCCCACCTCAACCGTCCTGACACCAAGTTCGACGAGGTCGGCGTTTACAGCGTCAACTTGGAGATGTCCGAAGACGACGCCGCGCCCTTTATCGAAGCGGTGGACGGCGTCTTCACCGAGTTCCTCAACGAGAAAAAGCGCGAGCTGAAGAAAGACAAGCTCAAGCTCCACGCCTTCCCGTGGGAAACCAACGACGGTCTGGTGCAGTTGAAGCTCAAGGTCAAGGCCATGGGCAAAGACAAGGCCGGCGAGACCTACAGCCGCGCGCCCAAGCTCTTCAACGCTGCGGGTGAAATCATCACCGACAACATCGGCGGTGGCAGCAAGCTCAAGGTCGCCGTTGTTCCCTATTGCTGGTACACGGCCAGCCTTGGCGCCGGCATCACGCTGCAGCCGAAGGCGGTGCAGGTGCTTGAACTCGTCACCTGGGGCGACGGCGGCAGCGCGGCGGCCTACGGCTTCGACACGGAAGAAGCCCCGCGCACTTCGGCCAAGACCGGCACGGACGACAAAGACATTGAGTGGTAGTCGTTATGCCCACCAAACGCACACCACGCAGCACCAAGGGCAAGGCGGGGAAACCCGCCAAGCCCGCGGAGCCGGATCGCTTCACCGAGGACGGACGCAAAATCGTACGTCTTGAGAAGACCCGCGCCCACCAGAAGTATCCGCTCAAAGACGGCACCGAAGTCCCCGGCGCCAGCACCATCGCCAAGATTGGCGAGGACACAAGCGGACTCATTCATTGGGCGTGGAAGCTCGGCATGGAGGGCCAGGACTACCGGAAGGTCCGCGACAAGGCGGCCGACATCGGCACCGTGGCGCATTTCATGATCGAGTGCTTTTTGCATAACCACGAGCCGGATCTGAGCGAGTTCTCGCCGGCGGACGTTGAGAAGGCATCCATCGCGTTCAACAACTTCCGCCGTTGGTGGGATGCTGAAGGTCTCACCGTCATTGAGCCGGAAGTGCAGCTAGTCTCCGAGGAATATCTCTTCGGCGGCACCATCGACGCGCCAAGCCGCGACCGTGACGGCAAGATCGTCCTTCTCGACTGGAAAACGAGCAACGCCATTGTTGGATCGCACAAGGTTCAGTTGGCCGGCTACGAGCAGTTGTGGAACGAGAATCGTCCCGACATGAAGATTCAGCGTCGGGCCATCGTCCGCATCGGCAAAGAACGTGCCGGCGACTTCGAGGTGTCCGACATCTTCAGCATTGAGCACTACTGGAAAGTCTTCCAAGCCCGCCTCGCTCTCCACTACGCGCAGTTGTCGTTGAAGAAAGCCGCATGAAAAAGAAAACCGAAACCTATTGGGTCATCGACACCGAGGCTCCGGGCGAACACGAAGGAAGCCGCAGCGCCTATGGTCCGTTTAAGTCACACGCAGCCGCGGCCGCATTTCTTGTGCGTGACGCCGGCACTTTGTTAAGGGCGTCAGACGAAGATTTGCGCCATATCGACGCCGAGACGTGGGCCGCGCCCATGCACATCTGCAAGGTAGTTGCCGCCGTTCAGCAGGTGCCACAAATCCGCATCGATGTCCACTTGAAGAAAGTGGCGCCCGAAGCCCGTTACCAGAAGGCCGCCTAATGTCCACCGCCACCGCCCGCCAGTTTACCGTCAGGGACCGCACGTTTGGTTGTATTGTGCGGTTCAGCATCACCCCCCAGCTGGAGGTGAGCAGGCGGGCGTGTGTGCGGTGGCTACGGATTGATCCCGACATCGGCGAGGATGGCGAGTGGTGCTTTGGTTACACCTGCAGCCACGGTAACGCTGCGTTTGTCCACCTTGAGCGATACCCCGAAGGCGAAAACGCCGGGGCGCTGGTGCATGAGCTGGTCCATGCGGTGAACGGGTTTATGCGGCACCTCGGCACCGTGGATGAAGAGACGCAAGCCTACCTCATGCAGTTTTTTTATCGGGAGGCAACGCAGCGTCTCAACGGCAACGGCTGGGAGGCGATGACCAAGCTCTGCCGAAAGTGGCGCAAATGCGCCGAAAAACTCCACGCCGCCCTTTGCTATTTTGCGCCGAACCTCATGGAAGAAGAGGACGGGTTCACGGCCGAAAAAGACGCCGTCAAAGAGTTCAGGCGTTTATCGGAGGCCAAAAAATGAGCACCTACCTCATCGCCGCGGTCGGCATTGCGTACGCCTTTGTGGCCCTCGAAATGTTGGGCCAAGAGCGCTACGCGCTTGCCCTTGTCTGGGGCGGCTATGCCGTCGCCCAGATCGGGCTGTGGGTAATTTCCTTCAAATGAGACACGCAGAATACATCCTATCCAAAGCAAACGTCGCCGTGTGTGGCGACAGAAACGACAGCTATGGTCCTCCGACCGAGGACTTCCGCACGCAGGCCGCCATGTTCAGCGCCTACCTGTCGCGCACCAATGGGCGTCCGGTGATGGTTACGGCCAGCGACATCGCGGCGCTGATGTGCCTGGTCAAAATCGCTCGCCAAGCGCACGCCCCGAAACAGGACAACTGGGTAGACCTCGCCGGCTATGCCGCGTGCGGGGCCGAGTGCGATGCGGAGGTATGACGGACTACAGCATTATGACCCCGGAAATCGCCGAAATCGACAAGCAGATCACGCTACTCAAGAGCAAGCGTGAGCGCCTGCTGGCGAAGGAAGCGAGCAAGAAGGCTAAATCGCTGGCGGCCGAGATCGCCAAACGCAAACAAACGAAATGATTTCAAATCTGCAGGCACAATCGGGTTCTTGCCGGCGTTCCATGTGGTGTGGCGCCGCGGAGCAAACCGGGATGCCCAGCCCCACGGAGCAAGACCAGTGGGGCGCCTGCACATACTTTGGTGGAGTGTCGATCGGTCGGGCACCGTATGGTGTTCCGTCAACGTCCAGATGCGAGCTGATCACTCGGCTCCACCTAGCTGCGGTCATTGAGGGCATCAATGTGAGTAAAGCGTTCCGGCGGGTTCGCATCACGGGGATGAGCGACCTGAGCCGTAGCTCCATTTTGTCCGGGCAGCGTGACAAAATTTCGGCCAGAACGACCTTCCTCTACCTTAATGGCAGATCAGGCTACTGGCGGGATGGGCGGTGCATGAGCACCCTAGACTCCCGAAAGCCCCACGCTGAAAAGGTGCGGCCGCACCGTCCCCGGCATTTTTATGCCTCAAGACCAATTTCGTGACGCCACGAAAATGATCCATGAGTTTGCCCGCCCCGTTGTCGTCAAGACGCCGCTCGGCCTCGGCAGCGTGTGGTATGTCGAGAGCGGCGGGCCGTATTTCAACGACATCTTTGCCGTGGTCCTTGAGGCCACCGGCGAGGTGAAGCACATGCGCAGCGACCAGTTTGTAGTTTTGGCCAATCCGACGATGGACATTGCCAATGAATGAGCACCAACAACGCTTCAAGCCCACGCCGCACCCTGTCATGCAGGTCGATCTCGACCTGCTGGAAAAACTGGGACCGGACGAGGGCTGGAAATATCTCAAAACACGCGAAGAGCTGATCGCCCGCGAGGCATCAGACCCGTTTCGCTACGGCTACATTCCGCCTGTATGGAAACGCGCCAGCGAACTCCTCGAAAAACATAGAGAAATTTTGGTCATGGGCGGAAACCGCTCAGGCAAAACCGAGTGGGCGGCCAAGGAAGCCATCAAGACCATGTATGGCAAGCCCGGGGCGGTTGTCTGGTGCTTCCAGACCACGGCGCCGAACAGCATTGAACTGCAGCAGCCCCGCGTTTGGAAATATATGCCGCCGGAGTGGCGTAATGCGCGCAAGGGACAGGTCACGAACATCACTTACAGCGTCAAAGGCGGATTCACCGAGGCAAAATTCGTCGCCCCAAACCAATCCATCTGCATCTTCCGCAATTACGCTCAAGACCCGTCCACACTTGAAGGCGGCGAGATTGATTTTGCCTGGGCGGACGAGCTGGTCCCGCTTGACGTTCTGGAAACCCTCCGCTTCCGCCTTGTAGACCGCAACGGCAAGCTCGCTGTGACCTTTACGCCGGTCGAAGGCTGGTCGCCGACCGTGGCCGACTACTTGTCCGGCGCCAAGACCATCACCGATACGGATGCCGAGCTACTGCCGCTCAAGAACGACAAGGGTGAGATTGCCGGCTACGACAAAGTGCCCATTGAGCAGATCAATCCAAAGGGCCGCCCGATTCTTTACTTCCACACACAAAGCAATCCTTGGGCCGGCTGGTCGCGGATGAAGAAAGAGCTGCAGAGCGAGACGAAAGAAAAAATCCTCTGCCGCGCCTACGGCGTGCCCACCAAAGCCATCAGCGGACGCTTCCCGCTGTTCAACCCCAAGGTTCATGTCATAAGGCACAGCGATGTGCCCAAGGGCACCCGCTACCATTGGGTCGATCCGGCCAGCGGCAAGAACTGGGCCATGATCTGGACCGTCCACGACACCGCTGGCCGCGTTGTCGTTTACCGCGAGTGGCCCGACCAAGTTTCCTACATCGAGGGCGTCGGCTATGCCGGCGAGTGGGCGCTGCCGGACGGCAAGAAGCTCGACGGCAAGCCTGGCCCCGCCCAAGCCGACTTTGGCTTCGGCCTCGAGCGCTACCGCGACGAAATCCTGCGCGTGGAGGGCGGCGAGGAAATCTTTGAGCGCTGGATGGATTCACGCTACGGCAACGCCCGCACGCTCGGCAAGGAATCGCCAACGACCCTCATCGACGAAATGGCCGACCTCGGCATGCTTTTCACGGCGACACCGGGCGACAGCATCGATGAAGGCGTGTCGATGATAAATGACGCCCTTAGCTACAACCCGGAGAAGCCCGTCGATTCGCGCAACCAGCCCAAGCTCTACATCAGCGAGAACTGCAAGAATGTCATTCACTGCATCCAGACGTATACGGGCGCGGACGGCAAGCGTTCAGCAAACAAGGACTTTGTAGATTTACTGCGTTACGTTTGCCTCTCTGACGCCATCAACGTCGAGGGCGACATCCTGCGACCAACCGGAGGAGGGAGTTACTAATGGCGATTTACCACGGAGATTGTTTGGAAACCCTCCGCACCATGCCCGACGCCAGCGTGGATTCCATTGTCACTGATCCGCCCTACGGCCTGAGCTTCATGGGCAAACGCTGGGACTATGACGTTCCGAGCGAGGAGATATGGCGCGAGTGCCTGCGGGTGCTGAAGCCTGGCGGGCATCTGCTGGCCTTCGCCGGCACCAGGACGCAGCACCGGATGGCGGTACGGATTGAGGACGCGGGCTTTGAGATCCGCGACATGATCGCGTGGGTGTATGGATCGGGGTTTCCGAAGTCGCTGGATGTGTCCAAGGCGATTGACAAGAGGGGCGGCAACCCCGGACTAACTGCGGAGATCGGTGCGGCGATCAAGGCAGCAAGAGAGTCGCGCGGAATGAGTGCCAGCGAGTGTGACCGCCTATTCTGCGGCGGGACTACAAACTGGTCTTGGTTTGAGGGCCGACCAGTCGGGCAGCGCGCCCCAACGCCTGAAACATTTGCCAATATCGCCAAGGCTTGGCCGGAGCTTTCGCATCTTGCCGATGCTGTTGCCGAGGTAGAGCGCGAAGTAATTGGCCAGAAGCGAACGTGCGACCCCGTAGCTTGGTATGCGGAAGCACGGCGCGGCGACGGTCTGGTTGACATCACCGCCCCCGCCACGCCCGAGGCCCAGCAGTGGGCCGGCTGGGGCACAGCGCTGAAGCCCGCGCTGGAGCCGATCACCGTAGCCCGCAAGCCGCTTATCGGCACCGTGGCCGCAAACGTGCTGGAGCACGGCACTGGGGCGCTGAATGTGGATGGGTGCAGGGTGGATGGAGTAGTCACGACAAACCCACTTGTCCGCAATGTCGGCGGATTTGGAAGCGGCGGGCTTTCGAATCAAACACACCCGCCAAAGAGCGTTGTGTCGCAAGGCCGCTGGCCCGCCAACCTGATTCACGACGGCAGCGACGAGGTGGTGCGGTTGTTTCCGCAAAGCACGGCGGGGACGGAGACCAAAGAGCGTGGCAAGGGTGGCATCTGGTCACCAAGCACAGGCACGCCAGCAGGGCCCCAATACGGCGACACAGGCTCCGCCGCCCGCTTCTTCTACTGCGCCAAGGCAAGCAAGAAGGATCGGGATGAGGGGCTTGATATGTCGCCCGACCGGTTTATGGCGGCAAGCAATCAAGCGCAAGCACAGCTAAAGCGTGGGATTATCCATGAAGCTGAAAGCGGTGTTAATACGGTCAAGGTTCGCAAAAATAATCACCCCACGGTCAAACCCACCGCGCTCATGCGCTACCTCTGCCGCCTCGTCACGCCGCTCGGCGGCACTGTGCTTGATCCTTTCATGGGCAGCGGCAGCACTGGCAAGGCGGCTGTGCTGGAGGGCTTCAACTTTGTCGGCATCGAACGCGAGGCGGAATATGTGGAGATCGCCAAGGCGAGGATCGCTGCGGCGGAAGCGAAGCGCGGTGAGATGTTGCCGATGGAAGTGGAGGCGGCATGAGCAAACGCGAGCAGTTTTGGAACGACCTTGCGCGGCGAAATCCGCGATTGTTGGATGACCCTCATTTCACCACGGCGGGGCTGCGCAAGTTTTTTGAGAAGGTCTATGACGCCGGTTTCGATGCCGGCACGCTGGCCGCGCAGCCGCCGCGCATGAGCGGGGCTTCGGGTGCGGCGGCTTTTGAGGAGATTTTCGGAGGGTTTCGCCGATGAGCATCTCCGGCGTCGTTCCCCCACCGCCGCGCGTGCGCCCGTGGCGTGGTCGCAGCAAGGAGCCGCCGAAGTGCGGGGTCTGTAGCAAGCAGCTTCGTATCGACGACATCCACGGCGTGGATGAGCAGCTCGGCCCCGTCTGCCGCGAGTGCGGGCCGCATGTCGTGGCCGCCAACAGGCTACTGCATCCCTTTTGGGTCTAACGACCTTCGCTATTCGCAAACCTCGAACACAAACAGCTTAAAAATTATGCTATTCACAAAAACCAAAACCATCCCCATCGACCGCTATCAACCCGGAGACCACGATCCCAAGAGCGCCCTTGCCTTTTCGCGCGAGCAGGTGCCGCCGGCTTATCTGGCCGTGATGCTTGAGCTGCAGGACCGCATTGCCGACACCGCGCTGCTGGTCAGCACGATGGCCACGGCCAAGGAACCCGGCTGGCTCGCCCATGCCTCGGGACAGCTCAACGCCCTGCTGGAGCTGTGGGACGCCTTGGAGCAACGCCGCGCCGAATCGGCGAAGCTGGAGTAGTTTTGTCAGAAAAACGTATACTTTTTCCCGACATAACAAGTTGCCGTTCGCCGGCAATTTGCAATGTCGCCGTGCGCAGACTTTTTGCGCCGTAGTTCAAGCCACGTTTGAACTACTGCTCATCAATGAATCGTGGCTCCATCTGCGGCCGCCGATCTAAACATTCCCGAGCTATACCTTTTCGGGGCGCTCCAATTCACACGCCTCTGTCGGCGACTGGTCGCTATACCCGCTCGGGAACTGTCGCAAACTGTAGGAAATGACGCGCAATGTCCTACGCTTGGTAACAAAAACACCGCACAGAAAGTGACTGAAAGTGTCACTACTTGTGCAGAAGTGTAGCGACTTCTATCCGGTTTGCCTTAGAAATAACAAAAATAGTTCTGGACATTTGTCCAAAAGTGTCCATAATAGATAGTATCAATGTGAAGTTGTGCCCTCATGGCACGCAGGTGTTGATCGGACTGAGCGACGCGCGCTCTGGCACTACTTGGAGGTTTATCCATGGCGGAAGAGAAGGCAGCCCCGGCTGCAGGTGACGATATCATTTCTATGGCTCTGGAGGAGCTGACCGGACAACCGGCCCAGCCCGAAGACGTAGAACAGCCCGAAGCGGCTGAAGATCTTTCACAAACTGAGACAGAAGAGGAATCGGAGGAGAAATCCGAAGATGCCTCTGAAGATGTTAAGGACGAAGAGTCCGAGGACGAGGAGTCCGAAGAAGACGACGAGGAAGGCGAGAAGGACGACGAAGCGCCCACGCAGGACAAGGTCCAAAGGCGCATCGACAAGCTGACCGCCCAGAAGAAGGCCGCCGCCGAAGAGGCAGCGACCGTCAAGGCTCAATACGAGGACGCGCAAAAGCGTCTCGCCGAGCTGGAGACCCAAGTCAACGAAGCAGCGCGCCCCGTGCTGCAGCCGACCGCGGAGAACCCGCTGGCCGATGTGGACACGCCCGAGGCGCTTGAAGCGAAAGTCAAGAGCGCGCAGGAAGTCCGCCGCTGGGCACTCCGCAACACAGACGGCGCCACGGTCAAACGACCCGATGGCACCGAGGTGTATCTCGATAGCGACCAGGTCAAAGACTACCTCATCAAAGCGGACGACGTTCTGACCGTTCACGCACCGGCCCGCCAGCAGTGGCTCGCCCAGCGTCAACCGGCCGTTGAAGCCGCCAAGAACCTGTTCCCCGACATCTTCAAAAAAGGATCGCCGATGCATCAAGCGTATCAGGCGACGATCAAGCAGGCGCCCGAGCTATTGAAGCTCCCCCAGAATGAATACTGGGTCGGCCTCGCCCTCTACGGAGAGCAGCAGCTCATGCAGAAGCAGGCGGCCGATCAGGCCAAGGCCAAAGCCGCCAAGAAAGTCTCAGCTAGTGGAACATCCAAGACCCCGACACCTGTCAAACCCGTGAGCACGCCGAAATCTGCCACCAAGGGCGCGGTCAATACGGCCACGCGCAACCGAGTGCTCTCTGGCGCCGGCGGGATCTCCGATCTCGAGGCTTATATGTCAGAGGCGCTGTTCAGTTAACAAACCTCCCAAAAAGAAAGAATTACTATTATGCCCTCTACAGTAGGTGCCTTGTTCCCATCCACGGGCAACCGTGAAGACCTCCTCGACATCATTTCCGTTGTCGACGCGAAAAACACTCCCATCAGCTCGTCTGTCGCCAAAGTCGGCGCCGATCTGAACAACCCCGGTCTCTACAGCTACCAAGCCGATTCCTACAACTCGCCCACCACGGACGGTGTTGTGGATTCTGCCGACGTTTCTGACTTCGACGACCCGACCAAAAACCGTGTCCTCCTGAGCGCCCGCGCGCAGAAGTTCCGCCGCACCATCAAGGTGAGCGACTTCCAGCAAAACGTGCAAGACGTGGCTGGCGTTGGTAAGAAGAAAGAAATGGCCCGCGGCACCGCTCGCGCCATCACCGAACTCAAGCGCGACATCGAGGCGACCATCAGCTCCGACAACAACTCCGTCGAAGGCTCTGGCTCCGTCGCGTATAAAACGCGCGGCCTCGGCTCCTGGATCGCAGCCTACACCGGCACAGGCGATTTGCCCGTCCCGGCCTCGCAGGCCACACCGTCCGCCAGCATCAACAACACCGCCACCACGGCTCTTACCGAGTCTGTGTTGCAGAACGTGTTGCAGAGCATCTACGAGCAGACCGGCACGACCGACCGCTTGGTCATGGTGGCCGGCCCGAGCTTGAAGAAAGCTATCACCAACTTCACCCGCTTCACGGTGAACGCGACCAGCGATGTCTTCAGCCTGCGTCAGAGCACCCAGAACGCCGATTCCGGCAAGCTGGTCTCCAACGTCTCGTTCTACGAAGGCGACTTCTCGACTGTCGAGATCGTGCCCAGCCTTCTCTTGGCTGCCAACGCCTCGACCGACGCCGAGAAATTCGCGCGCGGTTATGTCATGAGCGCCGACCATTTGATGCTGCGTTATGGCCGTCGCCCACGCTTCCAAGAGCTGGAAGACATGGGTGGTGGTCCCCGCGGTTTGATCGACGCCATCGTGTCGCTCGCCGTGATGACGCCCAAGGCCATGGCCAAGTTCAACGCGACTGCCTAATTCAACTACTAACGAAAAAACTAACTAGGAGAAATTAAATGCAAGTCTTTGAACTTCCCATCGAAACCAAATCGTCCACCGGCTTCACCCACAAGGCGATCATCACCCACAGCGACCTCACCGAGTCCACCGCCGACACCGACCAGACGCTCTCGCTTCTGGCCCTTGCCGCCGGCGACGTTGTGACCACGGCCGCCTGGAAACTGGTCACGCCCTTCAAGGATGCCAGCGACGCAGCCCTCAACGACACCAAGGTCCAGCTCGGCGACAGCTCCGACGACGACGAATACGTCGCCGCCACGCAGGTCAACGAGAACGGCACCGAAGTCCTCTTCGCCGCTGCCGCTCCCGCCTCCGTTCCGTTCGTTTACACGGCGGCCAACGCGGTCGAACTCTTGGTTGAGTCGATGACGGCCAAAAGCCTCAGCGACATCGACACCGGTGAACTCCACGTTTACCTCGGCGTCAACAAACTGAGCGACCTCTAAACGTCTTGATTCATCTGCGGCGTCTTCGGGCGCCGCAGTTATCAGGATGTCAGACACAATCTTCGGCGATCTGGTCGCCGACATGGATGACGAGTTAGCGCATCTCGTCAAACAAGAGTTGCAGACTGGGTGGCGCGCCCAGCAGGTCATGGCCGCCATCGAGGCGCGCCGCGTCAAGCAGCTCAACGACCAGATCGAACACTGCACTGTCGAAGGACTCGGCCAGCATGTCATGGACGTGCCGGCCGATGCGTATTTCGCGTGGAAGCGACACCTTGGGGACGACTGCTGGTCCGACAAAGGATTCCGCGACTGGTTCAAGCAACATAACCCCGAGACCGCGGTCAACTACACCCCTCGCAACACTACCATTCTCGTCCCGTGACCAAACTCGACCGCGAAAAAATCACCGAGATCATCGGCGACATCGACCAGGCTGACGCTGACGGCGCCTCCTATATTCAGCGCAAGCTGCGCAACTTCAACACCCGCTACTGTATCTGGCCGGGACAGACCGAGGACGGACGCAAGCATGCCGGAGCCTACGGGAAGAAAATTTTTCCTTGGGATGGTGCCGCCGACACCAAGATTTTCTTGAGCGAGCAGATCATCCGCGAGCGCGTGATTGCCCTCGTCAACGCCTTTTTCAAGGCCCGCATCCAGGTGCAGCCGGTCGAGTCCATGGACATCGATAAGCGCAACGCCGCCGAGACCGTCCTCAAGTGGCTGATGTTCCAGCACTGCCTAGACGATTTACGCCGCGAAGTCCGCCTCGCCGCCGAGATCCGCGAGACCTACGGACTCGCCGTGATGGCGATTGACTGGGAGCAGCAGACCCGCGTGGAGGTCAAATCGTTCAGCATGGAAGACGCCATGGCGATGCTGCAGGAGTCGCAAGACCCCAACCTGCAAGCCCTCCTCGAGGTCGTGCTTGATCCTGAGCAGGAAGAACTCGCCGCGCAGCTCATGGGCGAAGTGATCCCGGCGCTTGGCTCCACGACCAAGGTCCGCCAGTTCCGCGAAAAGGGCATTGTCGAATGGGACGAGCCTTACATCTTTTCCAGCAAGCCGGTTGTCCGCGCCCTAGAGGCGTGGGAGGATATCATTTTCCCCATCCAGACCGACAGCATCCAGCGTGCGTCCTTCGTCGCCCGCCGTGAGCTGCTTAACGAGGTCGAGCTGCGCGAGCGCGCCAACCTTGAAGGCTGGGACAAGGAGTGGGTCGAAAAGGCCGTGAAGCACAAGGGTGAGATGAAGCGCATCCACCTCAACGTCCACCGCTCGGACCAATTCCTCTACGAGCAGCTCCGCGACCTCATCGAAATCTGGCATGTGTATCGCAAGGAGTTGGACGAGCGCACCGGCGCCGTCAAGGTCACGCGCACGGTCATTTCGTACAGCATCACCGACAAGGCCGCTGTGCATGACATCATGCCCTACCACCACGGGCTGTATCCCTTTGTCGAGCTTCCCCGCGAACGCAACACCCGCCCACTCCTCGAAAGCCGCGGCATCCCGGAGATTGTCCAGACCGCCCAGGAAGAGATCAAGGTGCAGCGCGACTTCCGCGTGGATCGTGCGTCCATTTCTATACTGCCGCCGCTCAAAACGCCGGCCGCCCGCGGCAAGTTTGACCTTGTGCTTGGCCCCGCCATGCAGATCCCCGAGCGGCGCCCAGGCGAGATTTCTTGGATGCAGCCGCCCGCCTTTGATCAAGGCAGCATTGAAGTCGAAGCCGCGACCCGCGCCGACATCGACCGCTACTTCGGCCGCATGACCGAGGCCGTGAATCCCAATATGGCGATGCTCCACATGCAGGAACTGGTCGATAGCTGGCTCATAGATATGAAGTTGGTCAGCGTGCAAATCATGGCTCTGGCCCAGCAGTATATGACTCCAGAGGAGGTCGCGCGGATCACCGGCAATGCGCAGTTGGCATTCAACGCAAGCCCGCAAGACATCCGCGGACGCTTCGACATTACCGCCGAGTTTGACGCGCGCCTCCTCGATAACGAAGCGCTGGGCGCCAAGTTGGAATACCTCGCCAAGATTCTGGTCCCGATGGACAGCTTCGGCGTCATCGACCGTGCGGGTCTTGTGAAATACATGTTCCAAGCCGTTGACCCGAACTTGGCCGGCATGTTGGTGCAAGACATCGGCAAGGCCACGCAGGCGGAGATTGAGGACGAGCAAACCGCCTTTGCCAAGATCGCTGCCGGCACCGAGCCGCCGCTCAAAGAAGGCGGGCAAAACGCGCAAGTGCGCTTGCAGACCCTGCAGCAAATCATTCAGTCCAACCCCGCCGTCCAGCAGCGCTACCAGCAGGATGAAATCTTCAAGAAGATGATCGACGCAAGGGCGCAGGCTTTCCAATTCCAGCTCCAGCAGCAGCAAAACGCGGTCATCGGCCGCGTCGGTTCGCAGCCCGCCTTGCAGCAGATGCAGCAGGAGCAGCAGCTCGGCATGACCGCCCAACCCGCCGCCTAACTCCATGACACCTAACGTCCAAGTCCGCAACATCGCCGGTCTAAATATCCCGCAGCACGACCATGTGGCGTGCGCGTATTACGCCGGGACGAACAATTTGCAGACCGTGACCTACCGCGAGGGCGGCGCCACGGGGACCATCGTGGCGACGGTCAACTTTACTTACACCCCCACGCAGCCGCCGACCGCCAATGACGCGCTGCTGCTCAACGTGACACGTTCCTAATGGGCTTACGTTACAATCCATTCAACGGAAGTTTCGACTTCACGCGCTCGCCGGGGAGCTATCTCGATGGCGAGGTGGCGACCTTTGCCGACTTGCCGTTGGACACCGCCGCCGCGCCGCTCAACAGCGCGTGGCTGGTGCGCGAGGCATCCGGCCTGTGGTTCCTCACCCGCAAGCCCGCGGGCATTTACGTCCGATCCGCCGCCGGCGGCACCGACCGCGACGCCGATTATACTTACGCCGGCACCTTCCCCGACGTGTTCTCCGACGCCAACTTCGTCGTCTACAACGACGCCGACTCCACGAAAAACGTCAAGTTCTCCGCGGCGAATGTCACCACCGGCACCACTCGCACGCTCACGGCCCCCGACAAAAGCGGCACCCTCGCCACCACCGACGCCGCCGACCTCACCTCCGGCACCCTCGCCGACGCCCGCCTGAGCAGCAACGTGCCGCTCAAAGACGCGAGCAACACCTTCGCTCAAAACCAAACGCTGGACGGCACGAACAATGTTGCGCCGAACCAGACGGCGGCGAGTGGGTCGTCGATTATGACGCGGGCGTTGGGGGATGTTCGCTATATGCTGCCGATTACAAAGATCAGCACGGCGCAAATTGACGCAACTACTTCAACGCTTGCGGATGTCACCGGACTCACTGGGTTCGTCTTAGAAGCCAACTCTATTTACAGGTTTGAGGGGCACTTCAAGGTCACCACCGCTGCTAACAGCAGTTACCAAATCGTTTTAACCAGCAGCGAAAATTTAGACATTGCTCAAGCGTTGAGTTTTGGCGGGCACGGTTTCACGGCATTTAATGCTGGGGCGAGCACGTCCGCCAGAAACTGGCTTGCCGCATCGCTGACGCAGCTCACGTTAATAACACAAACGCTAAACAGCTTTGGGGGCGATTTTACGTCTTACGGTATTTTCAAAACCGGGGCAAACGCTCCGACTTTGCGTGTTAGGTTTGCGCAATCGTCGCCTGTCGCTGGAACGATGTCTCTTTTGCAAGGCGCATTCGGCTCTTTCACAAAACTCGCATGACCCTCCGCCTCGCCAACAATAGCCTCACCCGCTACGTCCAGCGCCAAGGCTACGCCGCCGCCGAATCCGTCCCGCTCGACGGCGCTCTCGGCGAAGTCGCCGCGTCGCTCCTCGCATGGCTGGGCGCACAACTCGCCACAGGCGAAACGCTGGCCGATGTGGTGCTGGAACAAAGCGGCCAAGTCGCCACTGCTTTCGAGACAACCACCGACGACGAGGGCAACGAAGTGCAAGTTGCGACCGCATACCACCCGACGATCTCCGCTGCCGTTTCCGTCACCGCACCGTTGGGGTCGCGGACTTTTGTGGTCAGCAGCGAGAGCCTGCCGGATGAGTTGCGGGATGGGCTGATTGCCGCATGGGAGGGGCTTAACGAATGAAGACGGTCACACTACAATCTATACTCCTCCGCGCATGGCAGCGCGCCGGCAACGACGGCTCAGACATTTCTAATATACCCACCGGCAGCCGCACCATGATGGTCGCCGCCGCGAACGAGCGCATCAGCGACTGCTGGGAGTGGGCCGATTGGCCGGAGCTGTGCCGAGTGGAGTCCCGCACCGTCCAAGGAGATTCGACAAGCGGCTTCTATATTGACTACGCTCAGGTGGGCGAGACGGCGATGGGCGAGGTCTTTGCCGTGCTGCGCGACAACCCGGCAACGCATGTGGCCCCGCGGGAGATCCCTTACACGCTGCTCGGTGATGCCATCCGCTTCCCCGAGGCGACCAGCCTGCCGACGACGGTGTATGTGCGCTATCGTTTGCGCCCCGAGACTTACACGACGAGCAATCTCACGGCCACCGTTCCCGCCGTTCTCGCTAAAGCAGTCGCCTACCTGCTCACCGGCGACCTCTTAGAAGAAGATGGGCAAATGGATAAGGCCATGCTCATGGAGCAAAAGGCCGAAAGCGAGCTTATTAGCCAACGCGACAAATACGTTTTCCAACAGAACCAACCGACGATGTGGTCCGCCCGCGTCAACCAATACTAAATCTATGAATCCTAACGTCAGAACCACTAACCGCCAATCGGGCGCCGTTTCTATCGCCAACACCGACACCGTCACCGACGAATTCGTCAGCATCGACGTGATGACCGACAGCAAGTTTCACACGTTGACCGGAAACCTCACCGGCGCGGCCAACGCCACCGAGGCGAGCGCCCATACGATCAAGGCCGGCACGACCATCGACGGATACTTTAGCGCGATCAAGCTGCACAGCGGCACGGTGATCGCTTACCGCAAATAATTCTATGAGCCTGCTGCAAAGCCATCTTTCAACGGTCGAGCGCGGTGCTTTGGGCACGTTCGCCAGTCTAGGCAGCGCAGCGGTTTCTATGGTGTCGCAACTCGAAGTCTATTTACGGGTGGCGGGCCTGCTGGTCGGGCTGGCGGTGGGCATTGTCACGTTACTTTCGGTCCTGCATGACCTTCGGAGAAAACAAAAGGAGAACAAATGAGAAACTGGAAAACTACCACCATTGGCGTCTTGACCGCCATCATTGCCGCCGCCACCGGCGCCCGCGAGTTTCTGGCCACCGGCAGCGTGCCGGACCTCGGACTCATCGCCGCGAGCCTTATGGCCGCTTGGGGTCTGATCATGGCCAAGGACAACAATGCGCGCCTCTAAGTATATCGCCGCTGGCTTGCTGTTCGCCGCCTTTGCCCTCTTGGGCACGGGCTGCGTGACGGTGGGCTATGACTTCCTCAAGCAGCAGGCGACCGTAACCGTCAACCCGAGCACCAAAGGCTACAAAAAGTAACCCATGTGGACGTGGATCAAGAGAGTGTTTGGCAGCAAATCCGCGACTGGCCCTCGGCCAGCCTCGCCGAGCTTGCCTTACGCATCCACAACAAGCTCCACGTCCGCAAGTGCCACGCCGACCTACGACGAGCGCCGGGTCAACACACCCAACAAAAGCCAAGGGCAGATTACGCCGCAGGCGGTGGTGCTCCACCACTCAAGCGGAAGTTACCTTGGTGGTGTTAGCTGGATCATGAATCCGCAAAGTAAAGTCAGCTACCATGTGCTGATCGCCCGCGATGGCCGCCGCACGGTGTTCGGCGACGATACCGACCGCATGTGGCACGCCGGTAAAAGCTCCTGGCTGGGGCGCCCGGACCTCAACTCATGGAGCCTTGGGGTTTCGTGGGAGGGCAACACCTACGACGACCCGCTTGAAGATGCGGCGATGGACAGCGCCATCGAATACCTAGCCCCGCGCATGAAAAAGTGGGGCATCCCGCTTTCCCGCGTGCTGACGCACGCCGACGTGGCTCCCTGTCGCAAGAATGACATCTCTCCCGCTGACGCGGCGCGGTTCAAAAGCCGGCTGAAAGCGGCACTTAACTAATCAATGACTATGGCTAAAACAATCGACCAACTCACCGCGCTCGGCGCCACACCGGACGACAGCGACAATCTTGTTATTGACGACGGCGGTGTAACCAAAAAAGTCACTGCGGCACAGCTAAAGGGAGATTGCGTGCGCTCGGAGAAAAACAATGTTTTAAGTAGTGTCATTGGTACAAAAATCGGCACAGCCGCCAATCAGCTACTTGGATTCTGGAACGCCACCCCGGTAGCCCAACCATCAGTGACGGCGGACCTGCTCGACAGCTTGCAGGAAGTCGGCCTGATTGCCTCCGGCGCCGGAGACACGCCGCTCAACCTAAGTTCGGGCGCATTGACCTGTGGCGCCATTACGGCCGGAGCAACTGGCGTTGCGTCCTTGTCCTCAACTGGTGCCGTGACCGCAGCTTCCGTGGCCGCGACAGGTGCGGTGACCGCAGCTTCCGTGGCCGCGACAGGTGCGGTGACAAGCGGCGGCACTGCAGGCATCGGCTACGCGACCGGCGCCGGTGGCACCGTCACCCAAGCGACCAGCCGCACCACAGCAGTCACCATCGACAAAACGTGCGGCAGCATCACAATGTTCAGCGCGGCGGGATCTGCCACGGCGGCGAGCTTTACGGTGAACAACTCTGCAGTTGGCGAGAGTGACGTAGTGATCCTCAACCAACGCAGCGGCACCAACCTTTACGATCTCAATGTGACAGATGTGTCCAATGGATCGTTTCGCATCACCTTCCGCACCACCGGCGGCACGGCGGCCGATGCGCCGGTAATCAACTTCGCCGTCATCAAGGCAGTCACCGCTTAATGGCATTAGAGAGTCCAGTGCAGCGCGACGGCGACCGGGGCTTCCTCGGCTTCGCCTCGCGCCTCAACCCACTAACCCTGCCGGCCGGCATGTTGCAGGAGTCAGTGAACATGCGCCTAGATCGTGGTGTGGCCCAGACGCGCAAGGGCGCGAAGCGGCTGGCCAGCGACATCTCGGTAAGCGGGACGCCGCTGACGGTGCCGTTTATCCTGGAGCCGGCGCCGAACGAGAAGATTGTGCGGGCCATCTACGACGGCGGCATCTTCGCCTCGGCCCTCATGCTACTGCCGGAAGAAAACATCGGCACCGAGGCCGTGCTGCTGGCAGGACCGGATAGCGTCTTTGCCTACATTACTGACAGCGCCCTCGACATCAACTCGGCGGGCGCGGCGGGCGTGCTGGCGGTTAGCTCGACAGAAAACCTTGTGACCGACACCAACGACGAGCTGCTGGTCATCGCGGTGCCGCCGGAGATTAGCCTGCCGACACCGCCAGACGAGATCATTGAGTCGACCGACAAGGTCTCCATGTTGCAGGCTTACAACCGTCTCTACCTCTTCCGCGAGGTCGACCGCAACCAGCCAGGCTGGGGCACCAACTTCACCAGTGGCGAGGGCATTGTGGTCTCCGGCACTGTAGCAACCGTCTATGTGGACGCTCACGGCTACGAGCAGGGCGCCCGCCTGCGGATCGAGGGCGGCGCGGCGGCTGCCTTCAATGGCCACGAATACGACATCGCCTCGGTGATCGACGCCGACCGATTCACCATTGAGGTGCCCAACGGAACGGCGAGCGAGCCGGGGGCCAACACGCAGGTGCGAAGGGTTAAGCCGCCACTGTATTGGGACGGCGACCCCGCCAATGACTTTGTCCGCGCCCCCGCTGGTGTGCCTGCCGAGGGACCAACGTATCGCCGAATGCGCTCCGTGCCATGGGCAACCTACATCAACAATCGGCTGATCCTGCCGGATGGCCGCCAAGGCGTGATGATCTCGGATGTGCTGAACCCTGACCTTTATGATCCCTTCTGGCAGTCGTTCCGCGTGGGCAAGGGTGGCAACGACTTTATTGTGGGCATCCACCCGTGGGCTGATGGCAGCGTGCTCATCTTCTGCCGCAAGAGCATCTGGCTGGCCACGCTTAACCAGACCTACGATGCGACCAATGGCGAAAGCCTTGTGGCCCGCCTTGACGTGCTCACCGACGAGATCGGCTGCGTGGCACGGCGGACCATCGCTACGGCCGGTAACTACGTCTACTTCCTTTCCGACAGCGGCGTCTACCGGCTGGATGCGCGGTTGGATCTTAAACTCCGTGGCGACACCAAGCCACTCAGCGACCCGATCGCTGACAAGCTGCAAACGCTGAACACCGATCTGATCGAGGACTCGGTCGCCGTCTACCAAGACAACCGCTACTACCTCGCCGTCCCGCTGGCTGACGCCACGGACAGCAACAACGGCGTGTTTATCTACAGCCAGCTCAACGAACAGTGGGAGACGGCGGACACCTACGGATTCGGCGTGAACAATTTCTTGGTCGGCAACGTGGCGGGCGAGCGCCGCATTATGATCACCAACCGCGCCGGATACCTCATGCTGATCAATCACCGCGAGGACGGCGACGACAGCCCTGACACTGAGGTTAATATCGTAGCGCCTGTCACGGGCCGCATCGTGACCCGCCGCTACGACTTTGGCGACATGCACTCTAAACGCTTCCTACGCGCCATCGCCGATGTGGTCATTCCCTCAGGCGCCAGCGTCACCGCAAAGATCAGCACCTTCAACCCCGACACGACCAACATTGTCGGCACGCTGACCAACGCTACCTCTGGACTGGAGGACTACAATATGAAGACGCCAGTTCGCTACAAGGCGCACAGTGCGGAGATGGTTTTTGAGACAGACAACGGCCGGCCAGAGATCCGCTCGGCCAGTATCGAGGCATCGCCCAAGAGCTTGCCGCCGACGGAGACAAGGAATGCAGCTTAACAATCAAGGAGAACAATCATGGCAACCGTAACCCCCGGATATAATTGGACGAGTGGCGAAACTGTCACCCCCGCGAAACTCAACAGCGCCGCCGCGCCGACTGTAGTGGTAGCGGATGGCGAAGTGACTGCAGCGAAGATCGCAGACGGCAATGTAACCTTAGCCAAGCTCGTCACCGCCGTGCAGCAATCGCTTTTGCCCGCAGGCGCAGTGCAAGCCTTCGCCATGAATAGTGCCCCCGCAGGCTGGCTGGCAGCAAACGGCAGCAACGTGAGTCGCAGCACTTACGCAGCACTATTCAGCGCTGTTGGAACAACCTACGGCGCCGGTGACGGCAGCACGACCTTCACGCTGCCCGACTTGCGCGGATACTTTGTGCGCGGAAGCGGGACCAACAGCGACGGCACGGCGGCGGGGACGTTTGGAGCAAAGCAGGGGGATGAACTTAAAAGCCACACGCATACGGGAACAACGGACTCAGGCGGGGCGCACGCACATAATTACACCTACAGGTTTGGAAGCGTTTTTGGCTCTGGATTTCCGGGGCTTGATGGAAGCGGAAACACCGCCAACGACACGACAGCTACAACAACCACGAACGGCAACCACACTCACACATTTACAACCGTAGCCACCGGCGGCGCCGAAACCCGCCCGAAGAACATTGCCATGCTGTATTGCATCAAGTTCTAACCAATGACCCCATGGCAACGCGCAAAACACTGGTGGGACAACCACGCAACCCAAGACTTCTGGGAAGCGGTCGGCGAGCACCTGTCGTCGGGCTATGTGTGGAACTCACCGGAGTGCTTTATGCTGGCCAAAGCCTGCCGGTGGAACGCGGAGGAGCAAAACTTTGAAAGCGGCGAGCCAAACACTTGGTTCGTCACTTTGGCTGCTGGCGCTCTTGGCACAGACCCTGTGCGGGAGTGTCTGCGCGTGGCACCGCATCCGCAGACCTATGTGGCATGGTGCCGCCGTGGGAGCTTTGAGCCGCGGGTATACTCAATGGAGAAACTTATGAAGAAAGTAGGAGGACAATAATATGGGAGGAGGACCAAGCATTCCAGCACCGCAACCGCTGCCACCGGCACCGGCGCCGATTGACTACGACAAAATGGCCAATGCGTCGATTCGCGTGGCCAAGGCGCAAGTCGCTGAAGAAGAAGCGGCGATCAAAAGGCTATACCCCGAGTATATCAAGATGCAGTTTGGCACGGCGGATCAACTCGCCGGCAAGCTGGATAACGAATACCTCGCCAAGACTCGCGGCGTTATCGGTGAGGAGCTGGCGGCAGCCTCGTCGCCCAATGCCATTGAGGGTGAGCTGCAACGTCAGGCAGAGTCGGAGCTGGCCCTTGGTCGCTCCCTCACGCCGGAACAAATGCGTGACGCCACGCAGTCGGCCCGCGCTGCCTTCGCCGCACGCGGTCTTGGCACTAGCGCCGGTTCGTCGGCTGCGGAGATTCTTAACCGCGACGCCTATGGGCAGCAGCGTCTGGATGCGCGCCGTGGGTTTGCCGCTGGCGTGAACCAGATGGATCTAGCACGGCGTCAGCGTCGCGTTGGTCTGGCGGGCGCCTACACCGAGCTGGACCCGTTCCGGCAAGGATTGGGACCGGCATTTGGGCTGGGTGGGCAGACGTTGAGCAACACGACCGGACAGGTGGGCGACATCTTTGGTGGCTCGCTAGAGCAGGCGGGCCGAGTCGAAAGTTTCAACACGAACATGGCGATGAATCGCTACAACTCGGTGATGAATAATAACGCCGCATTGCAGGGTGCCGCCATGCAGGCTGGCGCATCGGGACAGGCCGGCATGATGGGTATGATCGGAAGCGGCGTGGGCGCGGCGGTTGGGATTGGAGCCATTGCTATCTAGTCTATGGAGCAACTCGTCAAAGAGACTTGTCAAAAGGTGGAACGCTGGCTCGCTGCTAGCGCCAACCCTGTCGTGCTATGGAGCGGCGGCAAGGACAGCACCGCGATGCTGCACCTCATAGCGCACAAGGTCGGAGCGAAGCTGCCGGTCATCCAGTGGCGGGAGCCGCGCTTCCGGCACCGCTACGCCTACAGCGACATGCTGGCGCAGGCGTGGGATCTGGAGATGTATGACTACGCTCCGCTCGGCTATGCGCTGACGGACGGTTACGACATCGAGACGACGGCGCCGCGGTTTGATTTTGTGAAGCTCTACCCCTTCGGCCAGAAGTCGCTCGCCCTCTGCCTCGGCACCGAGGAGCCGCGACCCGAGGAGCTGGCCAGCGGACGCTACCTCTGCGGTCTGGACGCTCTAAAACGCCCGACCGGCACGTTCAATTTCCCTTGGGACGCCGCCTTCCACGGCCAAAAGAGCGCCGACGTGGATCTCATCAAGGGCCAAGTGCCGCTGGCGCAGGACGCCTTGGTGCAGGCTGGCGTGCCGACGCAATTCTACCCCATGCGCCACTGGTCGGATGCCGACGTGTGGAATTACCTCGAAGCCGAAGGCGTGCCGAATGACGAGACTCGCTACGAAAAGGCGGACGGCGTGTGGCGGCACCGCAAGGACAAGAGCGCCAACAGCGACTACTACCCGGTCTGCTGGAACTGCATCAACCGGCACTTGGGCGACACAGTATACTGTCCTAAGAACTCATGCGAGACGAACAACATCAGCTCTCTGGCACCCTACATCGACCTGCAATCGGAAGCGCAGGGCTTCCGCCCGACGTGGCAAGATTCGACTGTGAACGGTGTGGGGCATGCTGCTCTCACAAGTGGTCCTGGCCTGTGCTGCGACGAGACCGCTCCGACGCTGCTGCCATCCCGCCATGGATGCTGCGCACCGACTACCCTTTGATGAAGACAACGAACCATAGATGCGTGGCGCTGACCGGCAAGGTCGGCGGCGGCGTGTCGTGTTCTATTTACAATCACCGGCCGGCAGCCTGCCGCGCTTTCGTGCCGGGTTCACCACTGTGCCTCGAAGCACGGGCTGCGGCGGGAATACAGGAGGAATAAAACTATGTTTGCATTTGACCCAGGAGTGAATGATCGAAGCGGAGAGATTCTCGGAAACGCCGCAGTCGGCGCGGCTAATACGACCGCACAGGCCAATGTCGGCCTGGTCAATGATATCGGCGGGGCGTTGATGGGCTTGGCCGGAGCCTTCGGCGAGGCCGGCGAGCTGGCATCGCAGGGTGATTCGGCCTACGAGGCGCTCGGCGCCATCGGCGAGATGTACCCCGGAATGAAGAGCACTTACGGCGCCCTCGGCAAGATGGACCCGCGGACCCGACGCATGGCGTCCATGAGCATTCTTGATAACCTCGGCGCCGTTTCTCAGCTCGGCATTGCGGGGATGAACAATCGGACGCGCACGGCGCAGCAGGGTCTGACGGCGGCGATGCCGGGGATTCGCGCGGCGACAGACGCCCAGGCGCGCGCGGCCGCGGGGCAGGGCACGGTGGGTGCGCTGCCTAACGTGAACCTTGATTACGTACGCTAATATGCCACCACGCAATCAACAACCTCCCTACTATGCGGACGAGGAGCCGCTGCCGGTGATGGATACGGGCCTGTCGTTGGATGAGCTTGAGGCCGGTGTGGGCAGCATGAATGGTGTGCCGGCCTATGAGGATGCGCTGTCGGCGCCCGAGGCCGTGGTGAATGATGCCGCGGCGAGGGAGATTCCGGCGACGGGTATGGCGTTTGATTTCAGCTCGCTGCGCGTGCAAAGCCCGGAGGACTTCGAGGCGTTGCCCGATGAGCAAAAGGAGCTACTGCGGGCGATGAAGCGCGGCGTGCAGTTCACGCCGGAAGGCGCCGCGCAGTTCGTGCTCAAGCAGCAGGAGGCGCGGGCGGAAATGGAGCGCAAGACGGCCATGATGCAGGCCGATCCGGTGCGGCAGGAGCAGACGCGCAAGCTGAAGACCGAGGCGGACATTGCCGAGGAGAACCGTATGAAGGCGATGCAGAAGACGCTCGACACGGCGTCCTACATGGATGACCTGCTGGAGAAGGTGAAGACGCACCCTGGGCGCTCATACGCCACGGGCAAGAGCAGTATTTTGCCGAAGGTTCCGGGCACGGAGCCGGCCAACTTCCAAGTGTTGCTTGACCAGTTGCAGGGGCAGCAGTTCATGCAGGCTTACGAGACGCTGAAGGGCGGCGGGCAGATCACCGAGGTGGAGGGACGCAAGGCGACCGAGGCGATGGCGCGGATGAACCCGCGGCAGACCGAGGAGTCGTTCCTGCAGGGTGTGAGCGAATTTCAAAACATCGTGCGCGCCGCCAAGGAACGGGCCAGTGCCAAGATACAACCGGCAGAATCACCATCAACGCCGGCCGCCGAAAGCGCGGCCCCGCGTCAGCGTAAAACAAGACCAGTTGCAGGATTTAATTGGGAAAAAGGAGCTGACGGACGATGGTACAAAGCACGCTAGACGGACTCACTGACGAGCAGCTCAACGAGCTGGAAGCGCAGCAGGGACAGCCGGAGATCACCACCGGGCTGGTGGATCGCCTTGCTGCAGCGCCTGCTCCGACCGAGGGCTTTACCGACCAGCAGCTTGATGCGCTGCCGGTGCTGGCTTCCACGCCGTTTGCCCGCGAGCGTGGCATTGCCTTGCCGCCCGAGGCACCCGCGGAGCCGGAGCCGATGACGGACTACGAGCTGAACCAGCTCGAGGAGGAGAACTACCGCCGCGTGGATTACATCATGCCGCCGCAGGAGTTCCGGCAGTATTGGACCCGCCGCAAGGAGGAGAACAACGAGGTCGGCCGCTTCATCAATGGAGTTGGCCAGGGCGCCGCGGGCATGTTGGCCATGATCCCCGAGGCCGGACGCGAGATCCGCGACGGCATGGTCGGCATGGTCACCGATCCGGTCAACCAAGTGCAGCGCAACGTGCAGACCGGAGCCGAGATTATCCGCAAGGGCGGCATCAACATGGTGCAGCTCTTCGACTGGGTCGGCAACAAGGCCAATGACGCGGCGACCTGGGCGCAGCGCCGCGGGCTGAAGCGCCAAGCACTGGCCAAGCAGCTTGAGCAGCAGGGCAGGCTCACCGGAGACGAGCTGCGTGATGCCGAGATCATCGCCACGGCGGCCAGCGAGGCAGACGCCATGGAGCCTGCCCCGCTGGAGGAGGAAGAGGATTTCGGCAAGGCTTACGAGCGCTACCAGCGGGAGAAGGCGCTGGAGCAAGAGTTCGCCGGAGTGACAAACTTTCAGATCGGTGCCAGCAGGGTCGGTTCCGCGGCGACCAGCAAGGACGCCTACCAGATCACCGACGAGCAGCCCGCAGAGACGCTGTCGATGCTCGGCTCCATGGCGGTTGATCCCGTCAATTTGCTTCCGGTCGGCGCTGGTGCCCTAAGCAAGCTGCGCGTGCTGCGCCGGACGGCAACACTCGCCGGTGCCCCGCTTCGAGGAGTGCAGCGCGCAGCGGATGCCACGGCAGATCTGGCCGAGCGGGCCGAGTTTGGCATCAGCAGCCGCGTGCAGGACATCACCGGGCTGACGGCCAAGCAGCAGGCGGCGCTCGGTGCCGGTGCGGCTGGTGCGGCGGTCTATGCCGACCAGGCAGGCGGCGGCGGGAACTTTACGACAGCGGTCACGGCCATCGGCAGCGTGCTCCCGGGGCTTCGCTACGGCGGTGCGATCATCCGCAAGACCGGAGCAGCGGCGGGCGGCGCGGCCACCATCATCCGCGAGGCGGGTGTCGGCGGCATCGGCACGGCGCGAGCGGAAGCGGCAGCCGACTTGGCGCGCATGACGGCAATCCCTGAGCGATACCGCAAATACTTTACCGGCTACGTTGACGGCACCGACAGCACGCTCAAGCGGGTGGCGCAAGACGCCGGCAACCCGGAGGCGCTGCGCCGTGTGGCGCGCTTTGCTGACCGTGCGGGCGTGACCACGGCGGCCCGCTTGGCTGACGATGTGACCAGCGGCGCGGTGGCGGCTGGCATTACCGGAGCGCCTTTTGCCGCCCTGCAACCGGATGCCGAGCGGGCCGGTGAGGTCTTTGGCGGCATCATGGCCCTCGGCGGTGCTGGAGGACTAGTCGGCAGTTCCATCGGTCGCCGGAGCGCGGCACCGGATGCAGACGTGGCGCGTATGATGGCCGATGTCTATGCGGTGGGCGGCAATGTGGACGCCCTCTCGGCGCTGCCGCACGCTACGCTGGACCGCATGGCGGCCATGCAGGGTGTGCTGTCCAGCAAGGTGGATTTTGTGCCGCTCAAGGCCGACGAATACCGGATGAACAAGGACGTGTCGGCGACCGGCGGCGAGCTGGCTGCGGGACTGTTCCTTGAGAAGGACGCCAATGGACGCGCCCGAGTCTTCATCAATCTTGACGCCCGCAAGTCGGCCGGCGGCGTGGACGCCATCGCACCGCATGAAATCGGCCACGCCATTCTGACAAGCAATGTGCTCGACGGACAGCCGCGCAACGACCTGCGCAACTTGGTCAACCAGCAATACGGCCCGGACGGCGTGCAGGCCCGCGGACGCGAGTATGTGACGCGATTGGTGGATGGCGACATCCAGAACGGCACAACCGGCGAGCTGCCGCAGGTGCTGACCGAGCAGGAGTTCCGCGACCTTGAGAGTGGCAACAAGTCGGCGGCGGACATCTCCAAGGCGCGCAAGCTGGAGCCGAGCGAGCGCGAGAGGCTGATCAACGAGCGCTACGAGGAGCTGTCGCAGCGCAGCATTGAGCGCGGCGAAGATGCTCTTGACTGGGCGCGCGATGAGATCATCGCCGAGACCTTTGCCAGCGAGGCGCCGGCCATTGACTTCCGCGCCATCCGCCGCGATGCCGCCTTCCCTCGCCTCGCCGAGTCAATGCTGGCGACCGGCGGGCGCGTGCTGGAGATGATGGGTGTCAATCTGGACAGCGGCACCGGCAAGATGCTGGACAATCCGTCTGTTCTCTTCCGTGACAACCCGCTCTTCCAAGACCGCATCATGCAAAAGCGCGTGAAGGAATACGTCCGCGCCTACGATCAATTTTTGACCGGCCTCGAGGAGGCTGGCAGCGCAACGCCCCGCGGCGTGGAGCTGGCGCGCAGCAGCCGCCCGGAGGACATGGCGCGCAGCACGCACGTAAAGCTGCGGGACGAAGGCCGCGGTGTCCTCGAGAATGACTTTCTGTTCCAAAAGCCGGACGGCACCTACGCCTACAAGCCGCAGCCGATCATCAATGCCGCCGAGGCCAACCGCGCAGCGCAGATCAAGACACTCTACGACGCGAAGAAGTTCGTGCCGGTCAACTCAACCGAGTTTGGCAAGCGCAAGGTCAACGGGCGCGAGGTCATCGGCGGGCCGGTGCTGCCGCCGCAGTTTGACCTCTTCACGCACTTTCCCAAACACGTCCGCGAGCAGGCCCGCATGCTTGAGGCCGGAAGGGAAGATGGCTCTACATACTACATTGACTACAATCGCATAGGAACCGGCGCCAGCGGCAGATACCGCATTCTGAACATGGGCAACGTCAGGGCGATCCAGACAGAAAGCAGCGCGCCGTTTGGGTGGCTTGTTAGCAAAGCCAATCACCTGTTGGCCGCTGGCATAGACATCAACGCCTTCCGAGCGTCTGCCATGAAGGCGATCAACAAGGGTGAGCTGGGCATCTTTAACAACGACATGAAGCAGGTGGAGGCTGACCTCAAGACCTACCTCGCCAACCACCGCAACGGCATGCCTGGAGAGGCGACCATCGGACAGCAGAAGCGCGACACGCTGAACGGACTCATTGGCACCGGCACGGCCGTCCAGCGCGCCGCCAACCCGCTCTACGCCGAGCTGAACCCCAAGGGCAGCATCCGCACCTGGCGCATCGACCGCCTCAACGACGCCCAACCGAGCGGCCGCACCGGCTACTTCTTTGACTACGACAAGATCAACAACAACCGCATGCCCCAGCAGATCCCGCGGGAGGCTCAGGGGATGCCGGATGCTGCGGCCAAGACGATGGCTGAGCAGGCTGATGCCGTGGATCTCGGCGGCGTAATGGTGACGCCCACGGCGCGCAATATAGGCATCCGCGCGCAAGCGATGCCGGATGCCTACCATGGGACACCGTATGAGGTGGACCGCTTTAGCACGGAAAAGATCGGCACGGGCGAAGGCGCGCAGGCTTATGGCTGGGGGCTGTATTTCGCGGAGGCAAGGGATGTGGCGCAGAAATATGCGGCGATGGCGCGACCCAAAGAAACCTTGATAGCTCCCGACGGAAACAAGTTTCGGGCAACTTACAAGGATCGGAGCGGGCGCAAGTATGACCTCGGGGTGTTTGATGATGAATACCTTGCCAACAAGGCGCTCTATGAGGCGACGGGGAATGTTTACAAGGTGCGCATCAAGGCAGATGACGCAGAGTTGCTCGACTGGGACAAGCCGCTGAGCGAGCAGGGTGAGAAGGTGCGGAAAATCTTGGGGGCGTGGCAGCAAGACTATCGTGACAAAAATGGCGCGCCGGGGACTTATTACATTGGCCCAGAAGCTACTGGAGAACAAATTTACAAAGAAATTGTTTTTACTGAATCACTAGACGGCAAGAAAAGAGATGGCGGAGGCGGAGGAGAGGCCGGAATGGCGGCATCATCCGCGTTATATGCAGCCGGTATCAAGGGCATCCGCTACACCGACCAATTCAGCCGCGGGGCTACTACATGGATTGCTCGACACCCTCAAGGAGGAATGAGCGACTTTCCAACAGAACGGCAGGCAAGAGATTTCGTTGCTCGCAATCCAGAGTTTACCCTTGAGCCGCCCAAGCCGACTTACAACTACGTCGTCTTCGACGAGTCGCTCATCGAGATCACCGAGCGCAATGGCCAGCGGGTGCCGCTGAAGAAGGCGGCCAAGCGCAATGCCCCGCGTGGGCAGGCGATGCCAGATGCGGCGCCCGCAGATGCCCCGCCGTTCTACATGAAGTCCGCCCAAGTGCTCGACTCCAAGATCCAAGGCAAGGCCGCCACGGCGGACCAAGTGCGCGCCATCCTCAAGAACCCGCAGAATGGCATCAGGGCTGAGGAGCTGAAGTGGACCGGCATCGAGCAAGCCGTGGAGCGCATCGCCAAGGAGAACGGCGGGAAGGTGCCCAAGGAGGCGTTGCTGCGGTATCTGCAGGAGGATGGTGCGGTGAGGTTGGAGGAGGTGCGGATGGGTGAACAAACGCTGCCAGTCGCAGAAATACGCCAAATGATTGACCGCGGCGACCGCATTGACGTTTACGATCAAAACCATAGCCGAATGATCACTTATGATGAGTTGGGGTTTTATGGTGAGAGCGAGCGGCTAACCGTCCGCGGCGACAAGACAACCCGCTACGGCCAATACCAGCTCCCCGGCGGCGAAAACTATCGGGAGGTGGTGCTGGCGATGCCGGCATCAAATCAGGGCAGATTTATAGTTGAGGGCCAAGGCGCTTATGTTCCAGTAATTGACACAACAACCGGACAGGCCGTTTTCCATGGGACATACGGGCAGGCGACAGATTGGGCAAACAAAAACAATGGGGCGTCCTACACATCCTCCCACTTCGACACCCCCAACTACGTTGCCCACATGCGCCTCAACGAGCGCACCGATGCGGCGGGCAAGCCTGGGCTGTTTCTGGAGGAGATCCAGAGCGACCGGCATCAGGCTGGAAGGGAGAAGGGGTATGCAGAGCAGCAAGTCCCAACATCAGCAAAAATGGTCGCTAAAACATCATCTTACATGCTTTGGGATGTTTTTGATCAGAACGGAAAGCGAATGGCGTCAGACAAGGAGGCACCCAACGAAAAAAGTGCTATCGCATCTGTTTCTAACCAGCTTTCGGAAGGCGTGTCAGACGCACCCTTCCGCAAAGACTGGCCAACGCAAATGTTCAAGCGCGCCCTCGCCGATGCCGTCTCCAGCGGCAAGGAGTGGATCGGGTGGACGACCGGCGAGACGCAGGCGGCGCGGTATGATTTGAGTAAGCAGGTGGACAGCATTGAGCTAACGCCACAAGCAATGGGAGGATGGGGTATTGAGGCAGTTAGGCGCGGTGAATCCGTTATTTCAGAAACAGTAGCTGACGACAAAGCGCTTGCCGGCGCTATCGGCAAAGATCTAGCAAAAAAAGCTGTTGATGATGCTGAAGTCGCCGGGACCAATGAGACATTAAAATACAGCGGCCTCGACCTCAAAGTCGGCGGCGAAGGCATGAAGGGCTTCTACGACCAGATCCTTCCCAAGGAGATCAGCAAGTATGTGAAGCAGTGGGGTGGACAGGTGGAGAAGGGGAGTGTTTCTGCGGCCAAAGACCCGTCTATTACATCAAGAGGAAGTGCCGAGCGCGCAGAACGGCTACGCCGAACGCTTGCAGGCGAGCCGCTTGATTTAACCCCCATCTGGCGCGTCAACATCACCCCGCAGATGCGCGAGGGGATCAAGAAGGCTGGGCAGGCGTTGTTTGTTGGCGGGATGGCTGCGGTGGTCGCCGAGCAAGAAGAATAGCAAGCCCCACGGGTTGCAATCGCCATTTGCAACCGCTGGAGGTTGTCACGAAGGGGTCAGCTACGGCTGGCCCCTTCTTTTTGCCAACTTACTGCCAAACTATCAGCCAAAGTGGCTGAAGACCCTCTAAAATAAGAGGTCGGGCAATTAGTTAAGAGTCAACTGCTCTACCATTGAGCTACGGATGCGTGCTATCAAATTCCTCTGTGGAGTGTGTCCAGTAAAGTCCAATCCCGTCCACTAAAGTGCAGTTTGCTGCCAAACTTTCTGCCAAAGTTGCTGCCAAACTTTTGCCAAAGTTTTTGACACGAAAAGTTTGGCAGATAACAGTGTCGACATGGTGATTAAAACCTCGGGATTGACCGGCCGCATTTACAAGCACGATTCCTCGCCGAAATGGCAGCTCAAGTTTTACCACCCGGAGCTGCGCCAGCGGCAACGCATGAGCTTGGGCACGGAGGACGTGGCCACGGCGAAGGCCAAGGCGAAGGTCGTGATGGACGCGACGGCTGCCAAGGGGCTGGAAGCTCTGCGGGCTTTTGCGCGGCGCGACACGACGGGGACGATTGGAGCGGCGATTGAGCATTACGAAAGGGTGAGCAAAATCGCCAGCCGGCACGGCAATGTCAACTGCCTGCTGCGGGTCTTGCGGTGCGTGTACCCGGAGAAGGGCGATGAGGCGATCAGGGCGCTGCACTTGTCGGTGCTCACCCCGAGGCTGATCAGCAAATATGTTGCCGCTTACAAGGGTAGCCCCTACAGCGTGCGCAGTAACTTGACGGGCGCCCGCGCGGTGTTTGCCCATCCGCTGCAGTGGGAGGGCTTTGAGTTGCCGGACAATATCGCCAAGTTCGCCGCGGCCACGACCGGCATGAAGGCTTCGGTCTCGACGTTTATCCGCCTTGAACCGGAGATCCTCAAGAGGATGGAGGCGTCGAGCAAGGCTATCGGCGGGAATATCCGCCGCGGGTATCTGCTCACGCGCTACCTCGGCATGACGCCGAAGGAGTGTGCACACTGCCGCCGTGGGTGGATCGAGGAGCGGGAGGGCCGTCATGTGATCGTGATTGTCGAGCGGCCGGACCAAGAGCTGACGCTGAAGACGGGCTACAAGCGGGGCCGGGTGATGTCGCTACCGGCGTGGATGGTGCCGGAGCTGCTGGAGGCGGAGGACTACATGATTGCCGGACGCACGCCGGACATGCGCAAGAGGTTTATGGAGCGGGTGTTCAACGCTTGGGTGCGCGAGTTTATTCCCGACCGACGCTCGGCGGCCTACGAGCTGAGGCGACAGGCCGGCAGCGATATGCTGAACGCGACCGGGAAGATCAGCGTGGTGCAGCACATGCTGGGGCACGCCAGCCCGCAGACGACGGCCAGGTTCTACGCGGTGTATGACCGCGAGGTGGACGTGGCCAGCGTGTGGGATAACGCTAATCCGCGGCCGTGACCTATTTGCGGTCTCGGGCTTCGCGCTCTTCGAGGTTAAGCCAGTGCCCGTAGAAGGAATCCCAGCCTCGAGGTGCTGGGTATTGCTCAATGTAATCAAGCCGCTCTTGATGCGCGAGCTTGCGCCAAGCGGCGACCCAGTCCCACCAGATGTCCTCGCCGGACATGCGCCAAGCCATGGAGCCGTAGCCCCAGCCGTTATACGGGCACTGTATCCACGGAGGTTTGGGCATGCTTGCAATCATACATAGGCTGCCTCGGTGCGGCAAATATGCGCCTCAATGGCGGCACATTCTTCGGCGTAGGGCAGGACATCGAGGTCGGCGCAGGCGTGGCGGATGTTGTCGGCGCAGAGGCAATGCCGGCGCATGATGCTGAACAGCTCGGGGCTGTCGAATCGGCGGCCGGCGAGGCGGATGCCGCCCCATGGGAAGGTGCCGGTGGAGAAGTAGTCGTGGCGGTTCATTGAATGGTAAGCGGCTGCGGCGGGCGCTGCTGGGTGGCGCTGTGCCAATGGGTGTAGCCTGGGACGCGGAGGAGGAGTCGGGAGGGTATGCGGAAGCCGCTCGGGTAGACGGCTTCTTCGTAGTTTTTCACGTCGTGCGGGACGTAGGCTTGGATGCGTGTGTCTTGCTCCCAGTTGCCGAAGCGGTCGGCGACGACTTTCATTTTGAGCGGCGCGGTGCCGACGTATTCGGCGTTGGCGTAGATGAGGGCGCCGGGTGGGATGCTGGCGATGTCGATGGTGATGACGGGCTTGGCGCGCTCGGTGTTCCACGTCTCGGGCTGTGGCGTGGTGGCGCAGGCGGATAGCAGGCACGCGGTGAGGAGCATGGCCAGAGGTGCGGCGTGTTTGGCGATGGTGGCGAGGGCGCGGCGCATTTTGGGAGCCGATGCGTATAGCTCGCCGTTCTGGTGCAGGGCAAGGCCGGCGGCGATGAGCTGGCGGTAGCGGCGACTGTGGCGGCTGCCGTTGATGCGTTCCTCGGCCCACTGGCTGGCGGCGAAGCCGATCAGGGCGATGGTGCGGGCGTCGATGGTTTTCATGTGGTGTGTGGTGGTTGTTATGATGTGGACACTATCGGACAATTCTGGACATGGCAACGAAAATTTTGCGGATTTTTTTCGTCATGGTTTTTGCGCTTAGGCTTTGGGGTTGTTGAGGAGCTTGGCGAGTTTCTGGCTCAAGCCTTTGGCGTCGCGGACGAGCATGGCGCGGAATTGCTCATTGAGCGGGCCGGCGAAGGCGTCCTCGCAGTCCATGAAGAACCGGATGGCGAGCTGGGCGTATTTGTTGTTTTTCACCGCGTGGGCGGGTGCGTGACGTAGGAGCCGGGCGTGGTCGGACGGGGTCAGCGAGATGGTCACTGACTTGCTGTCCTTACGGTCGGCTCGGGTGCGTGTTGACATAGCGTCCACGAATGTCCGCTGTTGTCCGAAAATTGTCAAATGGGGTCTTCACCCCATGTGTCCAAGATTGTCCGAAAATAATTGTTGACCACTCGGACATCTTTGGACATTCTTGGACAACGATGAATGCCCCACTTGCCATGACCGTGACCGAGGCGGCGAAGGCGCTGCGTATGCGGCGCTCTCGTCTGGAGGAGGCGATCCGCAGCGGTGAGCTGCCGGCGTTTTCGGTCGGGCCGCAGCGCGGCACGCGCATCTCGATGCGGGCGCTGGAGAGGTTCATCGAGCAACGCACTTTCAATAACACCAAGTCTCTATGACACACCACACGACACCCACCATGCTCGAAGTATTGAGCTATCTCACGGACTCGACGTTCATGTCCGCCACGGCCGTGATCTTCGCGGCATTCATCGCACTGGAAGCCATCAATCGGATTGGAGATCGGCGATGATCGACCTGATGATTGATGCCCCGTATCGCCCCGAAGCTGCCTGCGGGTGTGGCGATGAGGAGTGCCTGCTGGACTCGCCGATGTTGCGGCTGATCAAGGAGCGCAATGAGGCGCGGGAGCTGTTGAAGCGTGTGCTGCTGGCTACCGAGGGAATGACCGACAGCAAGGAGTATTACGCGGCGATGCTGGCGGCGCACTGCGCCGTGATGACTTGGAAGGAGGGCCAATGACCTGCGACGAGCGCATTGCTATGTTGGAGGCCCTGCACCGAAACGCGGAGCGCCAGCTTGCAGCTTACCGCGATAAGATCGACAAGGACGATCTGGTGCGCTGTCTGCGGGCGGCGCGCGACAGCTACCGCGGCGAGACTTACCAGCTCAAGAACCGCATCGCAGAGCTGGAAGAGGACAATGACGAGCTGCGCGATGACGTGCTGAGGCTCGAGGCGATGCTGCGGGCCTACAAGCAGCGGCAACTGGAGGTGGCAGCGTGAGCACCCTGCCCTACTCACCCACCGACCGCGAGGTTGACCTCGTAGACGAATGGCTGCGCGCCCGCGCCGCGGAGAAGCCCAAGGCCCGCACCTACTACGGCGGCCGGCCGTGCCTGCCAACCGGCGCAATCATGCAAGTCTGCCGCAACATTTTCACCAAACGCAAACCATGAAGCCCACCAACCCCACCACACAAACTCAACGCATCCTTAGACATCTCAAGCGCGGCAAGCCGATCACGCAGATGTCGGCATTCACGCAATACCGCTGTATGCGCCTTGCCGCTCGCATAGAGGAGCTGCGCGGCGACGGCCACCGGATTACGTCCCGAACGCTGCACCGCAACGGTAAACGCTATTCCTGCTATCGACTCAAGTGAGGAGGCGCGGACGTGAGCTTTCGGGAATGGCGCATGTGCGGACGCAAGCGGCGTTTTTACACCGCGGCCGAGGCACGTCGCTGCCAGCCACGCATGACGGTCTATCAGTGCGAGATTTGCAAACATTACCACCTAACCAAGTCGGTGGATCAATGGGCCAAGCATGTGCTGATGCGGAGGCTCGCAGCATGAAGATTCAAGACGCGGAGCACATGCCTCGCCGGCGTAAACGCTTGCCGGCCCCGGGTTCCAATCCCGGCGCGTCCCTTTGCGCTTGGCCGGTCGCTCACAACGAGTGGCGTATCCAATCGCGCATCGCTGCGGTGTCCAAGTATCTGCGCTCGGGGCTGAAGCTGGTGCGCTGCGCCTGGGCCGTTTGTGGCGGGCATTTGGTCATCTTCAAGGTGGTCGGCACCAAGGCTGACGCGCAGCGAGTGATGCGGAATGCGACCCGGCAACTAAGGGAGATTTCTACAGAGAGCGCATCGGGCGATTTGCCCCGTAGCGGCGTTTTTATTTACTGACCATGGCAAGACCGCGGACAACATCTAAACCCAAGAAAAAGGCAGCCAAGCCGGAGCCAGAGATCGCTCCCGTGCATGTCGGCCGCTCAACCGGCCTCGAGGTTCCTGAGGCCAAGGCCGAGAAGATCGCCGCAGCGCACCTCGCCGGCATGTCCATCCGGCAAATCTGCAAGGCGTTTGATACCAGCTACCACACGATTATGGCGTTGATACGCAATAGGCCAGAGCTGTTGGAACGCGCACGGGAAATCACCTCGAAGAACTGGAAGACTTTGGCGGCCGTAGGCACCGCGGAACTCTTTGAGAGGATACCCGACATGAAGAGTCACGAACTCACTATCATGTCTGCCGTTGCAACGGAGAAATCTGAACTGCTCGCTGGTGGAGCAACGCAGAGGGTCGAGCATGTGATGGCACCTGCGGCTGACTCTTGGAATAGCTTTGTGCGCGGACTGAGGAGCGAACAGGTGATCGATGTTGTCGCTGAACCGGTCGGCACAGAGACGGCCGAGGCTCAAAAGGCGGCTGCACTGCCCTCGCCCATTGTTGAGATTGAGACTGACCCTACAGAGGAACCTGCATGACGACTCGCAAAGTGATGAGACTGTTAATGAGACAACAGAGTAGAGCCACTATACATAAGAGTCATTGTATCGACTTATGGAGGGGGGGCGGGGGTCTTGGCTTTCAGATTTTTTCAATCCCCCCAACCGCTTCGGTCTCCCGAAATTTTTAATAAAAACCTTATGATCAAAGACATCCTCACCCGCGCTAAGTCCACCATTAGCCAACCTGTCAGTCAACCGACAGAGAAACCTGCCGACAAGCACGCGCAGCCGCCTCTTAGCCCCAAGGAGCAGGCCGAGGCGGCCGCCGCCAAGGCTGGCTACAGTGCCGGCGATGAGGTCGGCGCGGTGATCTGCAAGCATCAGCCCGCTCGCCACCCTCGCCTGCTGTTTGTCGAGGTGCCCGACTGGGATCAGCCGGCCCGCTGCTGGGTTAAGGACGCACAGAGCTGGCTGCCATCAAATCCGCCGCACAACCGCCTCAAGGCTCGTTACACCGGAATGGCCTCGGTGGAGGGTGACCTAGTGTTTGAGTCTGCCGATGTGAGCCGCAAATCCCGCCTACTGAAAGCCCGATGAGTGTCGCCGCTACAAACTACGTCTGGACTCAGTCACCCGCGGAAGGTGCCGACCGGCTGGTCCTGCTGGCTCTGGCCGACTTTGCCGACGAGGAGGGCAACTGTTTTGGCTCTTGGGGCAAGCTGGAGGAAAAGACCCGGCTGGCCCGCGCCACTGTGGCCCGCTGCCTGCGTCGCCTGCAAGACCGCGGCGAGCTGATCATGGTCGAAAAGGGCCACCGGAAGCTGGCCGGCGATGGTGCCGAGGCGTCGATTTGGAAGATTCCCGGAGTGGCAAACGAGATGGGTCTCAGAATGAGACCGGTCTCAGAAAGAGACCCAAGTAGTGTCAGAATGAGACCCAAGTGGTGTCAGAATGAGACCCCAACTATAAGTAACATAAAGGAACGTAATAAAGGCGCTGACGCGCCCGCTCCGGCGACTGCGTCGCCTTCGCTCCCTTCTTCTTCCCCTAAACGTCCCTCGCCCCCCAAATTCGACCCAGCGCTTTTGCCCCTGCCTCACGGCGCTGGCCTCGCCACCGCCTGGCAGCGCTTCATTCGACACCGCCGCGAAATCGGGCACCGGCTTACCCCAACTGCCAGCCGCGACATCGTTGCCGACTTGGGAAAGGTCAACGAAGCGGCCGCCGTCGAGGCCATTAACAAGTCCATCAAGCACGGCTGGCGGGGCGTGTTTATCGACCGCCCTGCGGAAGCCCCTAAGGTTGTCCCCATGCCGACCGGCCCGCGGCAGCCGTCGGCGGCCGAGCGCCGGATGATGGAGATGGAGCAAAAAATGAGAGGAGCAGCATGACAAAACAACTTTCAGCCTGCCGGAAGGGAGAAATCAGCGAGACGCTGTTTATCGCCGGAGCGATGGTCAACGATTGGGAGATTTTTACACCCTTCGGTCACGCTCAGACGGCCGACGTGTTGCTCACCCGGGACGGCGTCCGACCGATTGCCGTCCAGGTCAAAACAGCCACGCTCGACCGCGGCGCTTACCACATATCGGTCAGGCGCAATTCTGGTGGCCAAAAGGCCCGCCCTTATGAGCAGCACGATTTTGACGTGTTGGCGGCCTACCTACCGGATCGCAATCAGTTTGTCTTTTGGACATTTGAGGACATCCGCAGCCGAATAACCGTCCGCTACGATCCAACCCGACACCGGCAACCCAATAACTGGGAGTTGCTCGCCAATGTCGCAGAATCGCTAACTTTTATTACCCCTAAGACAGTCAGTGTCCTACCCCTCGCCGTATAAAACTCTTTATATCCATGAAAAAAGCCAAACCCACCCCGAAGAAAGCCGTCGCCGCGCGACGGAAAACTACCACCAACAACGCCGTTGCCGACGCGACTATTGAGCTGTTCGACGATGCTATCGCTACCATGATGGCCCTGCGCGCGCTGTACGTCTTCAAGCGGGAGGGACTGAAATGATGACGCACAACGGCAAGACGCTGAAGCTCGAAGACGGCACCGCCGGGGTGCCGTACATTCACCACCTGCAGATGCAGCGCGCGTGCGACCGGTTTCTGGTCTCGCGCGGCCTGATGCCGCCGCCAGAGGCCCGCAAAAGTGCGTGGTTGTTCAGCAAAAAGATTCGCGTGCGATGAGCCTTCGCTACGAGCAGCACCGCGCGCTCCTCAAGAGCCGCAACTTATTGGGAGACCTGCTTGATCCGCAGAAGCGCCCGAAGACCATCGGCGAGCTGAAGCGGCGGGCGAGCGAGGCATTGCACCACTTTCCGTTTTTGGACGAGCAGGGGCGCCCGATGTTTAGCGACGACGATTTTACGGAGGAAAACAAATGAGCGACACACCAGAATTTATGACGGCTGAGCGCATAATGACAGGAGAGGAATATGTTTGTTATTCGGACTACCTTGTGCTTCAGCGCGAGCGGGATGAGGCAAGACAACAAGAACGCATTCACTACGACAACTTCCTATCCATGCAAGACGAGCGGAACCAATGGCGGGCGTGCGCGAAGGGGTTGGCTGCAGCTGCATCCGACATGCAATCGGGATGGTTTTACATTCAAGAAGTCTATGGACGTTTATCAGGCGTTGGATGGGATCGCACTGCGCAAGGCGTTGAAGCAGCACTCGCCGAGTTTGAGCGGCTAAAGGAGGCGACAAAATGAGCGCAGGCAAAGGCGACACGCCGCGGCCGGTGAATGGCCGCATATATCGTGCCAACTACGAGGCTATTTTTGGATTAACTAACGCCAATAAAATCAAAAAATTGACATTAGTTAATTCGCCATATCCCGACTGGATCTGCGCACCGTGCGGGCGAGCTTACGGCCGGCGACCGGCGGGCAACTCCTACGGCGCGACGTATCACCCGGGCAAATGCGGTGTCTGCGGTGAGGCCACGGAGGTCACCGAGCCGCGGGACTGGGGGCATCTGGATTGGCCCCTTAAAAAAAAGGCTTGCAGTGTCCAAGAATGTCCAGCATTGTCTAACAACACCGGGGGCCACACCGCAGCACCGAACGACCCCCGATGAACCCACACGACGAACAAGCTTTGCGCGAACAATGGCCACACCTTGCCGAACATTTTATTGCCGTGGACGCCGCTTGCGAGCGCTGGCTGCAGCACCGCGGGGAGCTGCGACGACGGAGGAACGCGAATGAGCGCCGTCGTGTGTGTCATAATTTTGCTGACGCTGGCCGTGATGGCGCTGGCGATCAACGACCACAATGACGGAGGGA
>Ga0164292_10000240_pt1 | contig 39941 bp, 33 predicted proteins | sample GEODES117metaG_FD_111486 | JGI IMG/M metagenome (GOLD analysis project Ga0164292, IMG submission 111486) | Eutrophic lake water microbial communities from Lake Mendota, Wisconsin, USA - GEODES117 metaG | ecosystem: Environmental > Aquatic > Freshwater > Lake | place: USA: Lake Mendota...
AATTTATATACGGCTAATATTAATTTATCTTATTTTAATTCTAATACAATTACAAATTATAAAAATAATTCAGTTAATAATTGGTATCTTAAATCAACACCTTCTAATACTTGGAAATCCATTGTTTATAGTATAGATTTAAATTTATTTGTTGCTATTGCTAATTCTGGAAACAATGATAGAATTATGACATCTAATGATGGGTGGAATTGGACTTCTAGAACTAATCCTGTTGATAATGATTGGACTTCTATTTGTTATAGTTCAGATTTAGAATTATTTGTTGCAGTATCTAATACAGGAACTAATAATAGAGTAATGACATCTAATGATGGTATTAATTGGACTTCTAGAACCAGTGCTGCTAATAATAATTGGACATCTATTTGTTATAGCTCTGAATTAAATTTATTTGTAGCTGTATCTAATTCAGGTATTAATAACAGAGTAATGACATCTAATAATGGTATTAATTGGACTACTAGAACATCAGCTTCTGATAATAATTGGACTTCAGTTTGTTGGTCAGAAATTGGATTATTTGTCGCAGTTTCTAACTCTGGAACTAATAATAGAGTTATGACATCTATAGATGGTATTACTTGGACTTCTAGAGTATCTGCAAATAATAATGACTGGACATCTGTTTGTTGGGCTTCTAGTTTAGGATTATTTATAGCTGTTTCTAATTCTGGAACTAATAATAGAATTATGACATCTATAGATGGTATTACTTGGACATCTAGAACAAGTCCTGTTGATAATAACTGGACTTCTATAATTTATGTAGATGATTTAAATTTAGTTGTTGCTATTGCAAATTCAGGAACTGATAGAATTATGAAATCTAATGATGGTATTAATTGGATAACAATGTCTATTGATAATAAAGATTGGCAATCTATATGCTGGGCTAAAGAATTAGGTATTTTTGCAGTATTATCTGCTTCAAATTCAAATAGTGATATTTTAATTAGTAATATAGCGATAATTGGCATTCATAATAATATATCACAATTAGATTCTCTTATTGCTGGTACACAAAATGGATCTAATAAAGCCTTAAGATTAGGTGGAAACAATAGTAATAATCAAGTATTAAATTTAAATTCTAATAGTAATAATGAATTATTAAGATTAACATATAATAATTCGGATACAAATTATACTAATATGGACTTAAATAGTACAGGTAGTCAATTAAATATTGAAGTAAATGGTTCAAATAAAATATTTAATATTGTTAATCATAATAGTATAAATACAGGATTAAAATTTCAAAGTAATTTATTAACAGCAACAGCAAATGATTTAAATAAATTAGATTCAGAATTTGGTATTGCTAGTAATTCTAAAATATTATCAGTTAATAATACTAAAAATATAAATAATATTAATAATTTAGGAATAAATAAAGTTTTTATTAATAATAGTTTATTATTAACTAATAATGATAATAATAATAATTATATACAAAATATTACTCCGGGTATTTCAGAAGCATCAAAATGTATTATTCCAGATTCTAATTTAAATATAAATAATTTAAATACTTTAAATTCTAAAATTATTAATATTAATAAAACAAATATAGTTAATGAACCTTCATTAATTGATTATCAATTTAATAAAAATTTAAATAGTGGAACTTTATTAAAAAAATATCCTAGTAATATTAATGTATATAGTATTTGTTGGTCTCCTACATTATCATTATTTATTGCAGTTGGAGACTGTTGGAATAATGGTAATGGTTCATTTTATAAAATCATGTCATCATCTGATGGAATTAATTGGGAGTCTAGATATATATTTTATACAGGTACTTTATATAGTATTTGTTGGTCTGCTGAATTATCATTATTTGTTGCTGTAGGTACTTTAGGTAGAATTGTAACATCTATAGATGGTATTAATTGGATTACTAGATCTAATCCATTAGGAAGTTCTATAACTATGACTTCTATTGCATGGTCAAATACATTAAATTTATTTGTTTCTATTACAAATAGTGGAACATATAGAATAATTACATCACCTAATGGTATTACTTGGACAACTCAAACTTCATTTACGACTGCATCAAATTGGAATTCTATTGTATGGGCTTCTGGATTATCTTTATTTGTTGCTGTTGCTAATTCAGGAACTACTACTACTCAAATAGCTACTTCCAGTAATGGAACTACATGGGTATTACGAACAAGTCCTGTTGCAAATACTTGGACATCAGTTACATATTCTAGTACATTAAATTTATTAGTTGCTGTTTCAAACTCAGGTACTAATAATAGAATAATGACATCATCAGATGGTACTACTTGGACATCTCGAACAAGTCCTGCTGATAATAACTGGACTTCTGTAGTTTGGGCTTCCGTATTAGCATCATTTATTGCTGTTTCTAATAATGGAACTAATAATAGAATTATGAAATCAAGTAATGGTACTACTTGGTCTTTAGTTGATACAACTAATTTAAATATTGATTATAATGCTATTGCATATTCAAGTAATTTAAATTTAATTGTAGCTGGTGGAATAAGTTCAGGTACTTATAGTAATAATAAAATAGTAACATCAGTAGATAGTAATACTTGGATATTAAGAGACACTAATTATGATGGTTGGAATAAAATATTATGGATTCCTAGTTTAAATTCTTATATTGGATGTGCATCTTCCAGTGGATTTATGAAAAGAATTATTAAATCTTCTAATGGTATTGATTGGACATTATTTAGTACAAATATTATAACTGATTTTAATAATTATTTAATTCAAGATTTAATTTATGTATCCGAATTAAATTTATTTTTAGCAATTGGTAATACCTTTATACTTAGATCTAGTAATGCTGAAACTTGGATTAATTGTACTTTACCTACTGGAACTTTAAATTTAAGATCTATTGTATGGGCTTCTTCATTAAATTTATTAGTAGCAGTTGGTAATTCTGGCACAATGAGTTCTCGAATTTTAACTTCACCAGATGGAATTAATTGGACTTCTCAAACTCATCCATTATTAACAGCTAATTGGTATTCTATTACTTGGTCAAGTTCTTTAAATTTATTTGCAATTGCTAGTAATACTAATTATTATAATCAAGTTATTACTTCACCGGATGGTATTAATTGGACATTACGTACAACTTCAACAAATGCGTTTGCTATAAATAGTATTAATTGGATTCCTCAATTAAATTTATTTATAGCAACAGGTACTAATAGTTATATAATTAAGTCATCGGATGGTATTAATTGGACTCAATCTATTATTTATGCTAATGATGGTACAGGATTATCTTCAATAATAAATCAATTAGTATGGATTAATAAATATAATATATTAGTAGGTATTTCTACAAATAATGGTAATAGTCAAAATATATTAGTTTATACATATGATACAATTACTTGGTATACTATAACATTACCTTATTTTAATAATAATAGTTATTCATCAGTTGTTTATTCAAACGAGTTAGAACAATTTATTGTATATACTAATTCTAGTTTAAATTCATTTGCACCATTTATAACATATAATTTAAATAGTATTATTCAAAATACATCATCTTCTATTAATTTAAATAATGTATCTACATTAATAAAACCAGATAATACTATGATAAATAATGCAATTAATAATTGGAATTCTATAATACATAATTATAATAATAATTTAACCTGTATTTGCTATTCAAGTTATTTAAAAAGATATGTAGCACTTAGTAACACTGGAACTAGTAATCGAGTAATATATTCAACTAATGGTTTAAGTTGGACTACTACATCAACAACAGTTGATAATAATTGGACATCTATATGTTGGTCATTTAAATTAAAATTATTTGTAGCTGTTGCTAATTCTGGAACTAATAATAGAATTATTACATCATCTAATGGTACTAGTTGGACATCTAGAACAAGCCCTGCTGATAATAATTGGGCTTCTGTATGTTGGTCTAATGAATTAAACTTATTCGTAGCTGTTGCTAGTTCAGGAACTAATAATCGCTTTATGATTTCTAGTAATGGAATTGATTGGGGTACTGTATTAGTTAATAATAATAATGATTGGACATCAATATGTTATAGTTCTGAATTATCATTATTTGTTGCAGTATCTAGTACTGGAACAAATAATAGAATTATTACTTCAAGTAATGGATTTGATTGGACAACTAGAACAAATCCTGTTGATAATAATTGGACTTCTGTTTGTTGGGCTCCTGAATTATCATTATTTCTAGCAGTATCTAATACAGGAACTGGTGATAGAATTATGACTTCTTCAGATGGTATTACTTGGACTTCTAGAACAAATCCTGTTGATAATAATTGGACTTCTGTTTGTTGGGCTCCTGAAATTATGTGTTTTATAGCAGTATCTAATTCAGGAACTAATAATAGAATTATGAAATCATTAGATGGAATTAATTGGTCAGTTAATTCTATTAATTATAATTTAATTTATAATCCAATATTAACATTAAATACAATGGCTGGTGGTAATAACCATACATTAATTTTATTAAATAGTAACACAGTATCAGTAATTGGTAGTAATAGTAATGGTCAATTATGTGAAAGCACAACAACTTCTTCAAGAACAACTCCTAATATTATTAGTTCAAATTTATATAATGTAATTGAAGTAACTGCTGGTAATAATCATTCACTTGTATTATTATCTAATGGTACTATTCAAGGATTTGGTAGAAATGATTATGGACAATTAGGTGATGGGACTGTAACTCAGAGAACTAGTCAAGTAACAGTTAGTGGAATTAATAATGCAATAGATATATCTACTGGTCCTTCTGGTAATCATTCATTAGCATTATTAAATGATAATACTGTTAAAGCATGGGGTACTAACTTTTATGGACAATTAGGTAATACAGTTAATATAGGTACAAATACTGCTAATAGTACACCTAGTGTAATATCTAATTTATCAAATGTTATTATGGTTAAAGCTGGTAATAATCATTCTTTAGCATTATTAAATAATGGTACTATTATGGCTTGGGGATTTAATGATCGTGGGCAATTAGGAGATGGGACTACAAATAATAGTTCAAGTCCAGTAACTGTTTCAGGTATTAATAATGCTATAGCAATAGCCGCTGGAGATAAACACTCAGTAGCATTATTAAGTGATGGTACTATTAAAACATGGGGATCTAATGAATTTAATCAATTAGGTAATTCTACAAATGCTGGTACAACTACCGCTAATAGTACAGCCTTATCAGTATTAAATATTACAAATGCTATAGCTATAGCAAGTGGATCAAACCATTGTTTAGCATTATTAAATGATAATACTGTAAGAGCTTGGGGTAGAAATACTGATGGACAATTAGGAAATGGTACTATAACTAATAGTTTTACACCAGTTACTGTTACTAGTGTAACTAATGCTATAGGAATAGCTGCAGGTGATGTCCATTCATTAGCATTAATTAATAATGGAACTATTAGAGCTTGGGGAGATAATCAATTTGGTAAATTAGGAGATAGTTCAACAACAGATAGAAATACTCAAATTACAGTATCTAGTATTAATAATGCTAAATATAATGAAACTGGTAATAATAATTATAGTAATAATGATTGGACATCAATTTGTTGGAATCCAGATTTAGAAATATTTGCAGCTGTATCTAGTTCAGGAACAAATAATAGAATATTATTAAGTTCAAATGATTCAATATTATCTAGAGAAACTGTTATTAAAAATTTAAATAATTCTTTTAATATAGATCAATCTAATGATCGTATAGGATTAAATATAGCTAATCCTAGTTATCAATTACATTTATCTAGCTCTAGTGTTGCTAAACCAGGTACTTCTACTTGGACAGTTAGTTCAGATATTAGATTAAAAGAGGATATAGAAAATGCTGATTTAGATATATGTTATAATAATATTAAAAATTTATCATTAAAAAAATATAAATGGAAAGATGAATATATAACTACAGAAAATGATCCTGATAGACATAAATTAGGTTGGATTGCTCAAGAAGTTGAATTAATTTTACCAAAATCTGTTAAAACCATTGAACAATATGGATTAAATGACTGTAAAACTATTAATACAGATCAAATAATTGCACATATGCATGGGTGTGTAAAAAAATTATTAAATATATATGAAAATCAAAATAATAAAATTAATATTTTAAATCAAGATATAACTGAAATGAAAACATTTATTAATAACTTATAATTAATAAAAATAAAAAAATATAATTATTCTTTTTTTTATTTATTATATTATATATTTATATTTTTAAAAAAAATGTCTAATTTTACAGTTTCTAGAACTAATAATAGAGTTATCAAAAAAAGTCTTAATAATGAAGATATTAGTATAGTTAATAATAGTAATTCATTAGGTACTAATTATGATATTTATGAAGCAAATGTTAATTCATTATCATTAAATAATACAGTATTAAATGTAGACTCAAATGAATTTAATTTTTTAAATACTACTGAAGGTATTGCATCAGCTGGTAAAGCATTAATAACTGACAATAATAGAAATATTGCAGGTATAAATCAATTATCATGTAATTCTATTAATATTAATGGTACTATAATACCTAGTGTTAATAATAGTTCATCTAGTAGTTCTTATTTAACTGAAATAGTACCAGGTAATGCAAATAGTAATAAAGCATTAGTATTAAATGAAAATAGAAATATTTCTAATATTAAAAAATTATCTACTAATGGTATTAATATAAATAATTATAATATAACAGTAAATGGAAAAAATAATTATAATATTAATAATTTATCATATAATCCATTAAATAATGATAATAATTGGACTTCTATATGCTGGTCTAATAAATTAAATTTATTTGCTGCTGTTGCAGATTCTGGAAATAATCGTATTATGACTTCTCCAGATGGTATTACTTGGACTTCTATTAATAATATACCAAATAATAATTGGAAATCGATTACTTGGTCTACTGAATTATCTTTATTTATTGCAGTAGCTAGTTCAGGAACAAATGATCGAATTATTAAATCATCTGACGGTATTAACTGGGATACTAATTCTATGATATATAATGGTTATAATGAACCAATATTAACAAAAAATAATATAGCCGCTGGTAATTCTTTTTCTTTAATTTTATTATCAAATGGTACAGTTCAGAGTTGGGGAAATAATAGTTCTGGTCAATTAGGACATAGTTCTAGTAATAGTGGAATTATTACTATACCAAATACTATACCAAATCTTAATAATGTTATTGCTATATCTGCTGGGTCTTCTCATGCATTAGCATTATTATCTAATGGTACTATAATGGCATGGGGATATAATTATTCGGGACAATTAGGAATAGGTAATAATACTAATAAGTCTATTCCAACTTTAGTATCTGGTATTAATAATGCAATTGCAATAACAACAAATAATTCTACATCAGCTGCGATATTATCTGATGGAACTGTTAAAATTTGGGGATCTAATAGTTATGGTACTTTTGGAACAGCAACTCCTACTAGTAGTAATATACCTGTAACTATTTCTGGTATTAATAATGCAATAGATATATCTGTAAATAGTAATGTTACTACTATTTTATTATCTGATGGTACAATTCAAACATGTGGTACAAATTATTATAATCAATTAGGTAGAAGTACTAATAGTGGAACATGGACAGTTACATCATTAGGACAAGTATTAAATATTAATAATGCTATTGCTATTTCTGCTAATTCAAATCATACTTTAGCATTATTATCTGATGGTACAATTAGATCTTGGGGACAAAATGGTTCTGGTCAATTAGGAAATGGTAATACGACTAATACATTTACTCCAGTAACTGTAACTGGAATTAATAATGCAGTTACTATATCAACAGGATCTAGCCATTCAGCAGCTATATTATCAGACAATACTGTAAAAATTTGGGGATGGAATTATTATGGTCAATTAGGAACTAGTACTAATAGTGGACCAACTGGAGCAGCTACGAGTACTCCAATAACATTAACTGGATTTTCTAATATTATATCTATATCCTTAAATGATCATACCTTAATATTAACTAAAAATAATATATTATATAGTTGTGGTACTAATCAAAATGGTCAATTAGGCTATAGTACAAATGTTGGTACATCTAATGTTAATTCTAATTTAGCATTAATTTCATCATTAGGAAGTATTAACGTAAATTTTAATAATATTAGTAATACTAATTATACTAATAATAATTGGACTTCAGTTATATGGTCAAGCAATTTAAATTTATTTGTAGCTATTGCTAATTCAGGAAATGAAAATAGAATAATAACATCTAATAATGGTACAAATTGGACTTCTAGAATAGCTGCATTTAATAATAATTGGACTTCTATTTGTTGGTCTCCAGAATTATCTTTATTTATTGCAATATCTAATTCAGGAACAAATAATCGAATTATGTATTCTAGTAATGGAATTAGTTGGTTTCCAATTATAAATACTAGTTCAGATATGAATAATAATTGGACTTCTGTATGCTGGTCTCCAGAATTATCTATGTTTGTTGCGATTGCAAATTCTGGAACTAATAGAATTATGTTTTCTTCTGATGGTATTAATTGGATTTTTAGATCTATACAACATTCTTTAAATTTTCAATCTATTATTTGGATTTCTGAATATAAATTATTTATAGCAATTGCTTTATCCGGTAATGCTAATAAAATATTTAAATCTAATAATGGTATTGATTGGGAAATCATTAATTTAAATAATTTATATACTAATCCATTAAATTGCTTAACTTGGTCTAATAAATTAGAAAAATTAGTTATATTATCATCTAATGTTACTAATTCTAATTTAGTTCCTTTAACTTATATATCTACTTGGAATCTATGTCAATCTCCATATAATACTAGTTCTTTAAGATCTATAATTTGGGTTAATGAATTAAATTTATTTATTGCCATTGGTATTTCAGGTACTATTATTAGATCTATTAATGGTATAGAATGGATTAAATGTACATCACCAGTTAATGTTACTTGGAATGATGTATGTTGGTCACCTAGTTTAAATTTATTAGTAGCTATAAGTAATGGAATGAATAATGCTATTATGACATCATCTGATGGTATTAATTGGACTTCTGCTAATGCACCATCTTCACAAAATTATTTTACTATATGTTGGTCACCTGAATTATCTTTATTTGTAGCAGTTGCTTCTAATGCAACTGCGGTAGGTAATGTAATTATAACATCTTCTAATGGTACTAATTGGACTCATCGAACTGGAGCAGCTAATGGAGATTGGAAAAAAATAATATGGGTTAGTTCATTAACTTTATTTATTGTAGTCGGTTCTAGCACTGGATCTAGAGTAATGACATCACCTGATGGTATTAATTGGACTACTAGAACAGCTGCTGCTGAAAACAATTGGGCTTCAGTTACTTGGTCTAGTAGTTTAAATTTATTAGTTGCTGTTTCTACAACAGGAACAAGTAATAGAATAATGACATCTACTAATGGTACTAGTTGGACAATTAGAACATCTTCAATAGATTATACTTGGAGTCATGTTATTTGGATTTCAGAATTAAATTATTTTATAGCGATAGCATCTGAAGCTAATGGATTTATTATGTATTCAACAAATGGTACTTCTTGGAGTCATTTTCAAATTAATTCAACCAATATTACAATATTACCTACTAATTTAGTATGGTCTTCTAAATTAAAATGTATAGTAGCTATTTGTAATAGTAATAATAGATTTAATATATTAAAAACAGATAGTTTATTTAATTTAGCAATTGTCAATAATCCTAAAATAACTGAAGATATTAATTTATATTCTCTTTATAAAAATCAAACTATTAATAAATCTACTACTAAATATAGTTTAAAAAATTGGTATTATACTAATGCATCTATCAATAATACTTGGACATCTATATGTTATAGTTCTGATTTAAAAATATATGTAGCTATTTCAAATTCAGGAACTAGCAATAGAGTAATTAGTTCAGTTGATAGTATTAATTGGACTACTAGAACATCGGCAGCTGATAATAATTGGACTTCTATTTGTTATAGTCCTGAATTAACTTTATTTGTAGCAGTATCAAATTCAGGTACAGGAAATAGAGTTATGACATCAAGTAATGGAACTAGTTGGACTATTAGAACTTCTGCTGCTGATAATAATTGGACTTCAGTTTGTTGGTCAAATGAATTATCTATGTTTGTTGCTGTATCAAATTCGGGTACTAATAATAGAGTAATGACTTCATTTGATGGTATTACTTGGACAATTCGAACATCCGCAGAAAATAATGATTGGAACTCAGTATGTTATAGTTCAGAATTAATAATGTTTATAGCTGTAGCTTCTTCAGGGACTAATCGAATTATGTATTCTTATGATGGTATTACTTGGGTTTCTATTATTAGTCCAATTAATAATAATTGGACTTCTATATGTTGGTCTGATGAATTAATGTTATTTGTTGCTGTTTCAAATACAGGTACAAATAACAGAATAATAACATCATCAGATGGTCTTAATTGGACTAGTAGAACTAATCCAGAAGATAATAGTTTAGTTTCAATCATTTGGGTACAGGAATTACATATTTTTATAGCAATTGCTAATTCAGGCACAAATAGATTAATATATTCTTATGATGGTATAATATGGAAAAGTATAAATTTATCTATTAATAATACTTGGCAATCTATTTGTTGGAATCCAGAATTAGCTATTTTAACAATTATATCAAATGATGGTACAAATAATCGTATTATTTATTCTAATCATTTTTATCCTACTCAATTTAATACTATTTTATCAAATACTTATAAATTTGATGAATCAAATGGATATTTTTTCGCAAGTCCTGGTTTATTAGTAAGATCTTCTGATAAAGTGTTAACTCATCAAGTTGAATTAGAAAACACTTCTAATCAATTAACATTATTTTCATCTAATAATACTATATATTATATAAGTGTAAATCATCAAAATGAATTAACATTAAATTCAAATAATTCATCAATTAATATTGTAAATCATAATGGTATTGATCAAGGATTAGCATTAAATAATATTTTAATAACTTCAACGGCTAATCAAATTAATGCTTATAAAAATATAACTACTGGTATTGTAGAATCTAATAAACTAATTATACCCGATAAAGATCTTAATGTATTTAATATTAATGAATTATCTATTAATCAATTAAATATGAATGATGTATTTTCAACATTAACGATTGGCGAATCTAAACAATTATCACCATTAGTTACAAATAGTAATAATAATATTAATAAAATTAATAAAATAGAACTTAATTCATTAACTACTAAAAATAATAATTTAATATGTTATAATAATAATTTAAATAATAATATTTTATTTAATTCTACCTTTTATAGTACAAAAAATTTAGAAAATGTTAGTACTATTGTTGATGTATGTTGGTCTATACAATTAGAAATGTTTGTTGCAGTTACTAGTTCATCAGCATCTAGTAATAGTTATGGTATTTTATATTCTTATAATGGTTCAGACTGGATTGTTATAAATACTGGTTCTTTTGTATTATATGGAATATGCTGGTCATCTGAATTAAATTTATTTGTAGCTTGTGGACAAAATTGTATATTAATTTCTAGTAATGGTATTAATTGGACTAGTCAAACAAGTCCAGCTAATTATAGATGGCAATCTGTTTGTTGGTCTCCTGAATTATCTTTATTTGCAGCAGTTGCTTTAAGTCCAGGTACGACTAGTTCAATTATGACATCACCAGATGGTATTACTTGGACATTAAGAACATCAAGAAATTCTTCATGGCAAAAAATTATTTGGGTTTCTAATTTAAATTTATTTGTTAAAATAGGATCGATTAGTACTACTAGTATTTCTACTTCACCAGACGGTATTAATTGGACAGCTAGAACTACTCCAAATGCTGGTTGGTTATACGTTACTTATTCTAATACTTTAAATTTATTAGTAGCAACATCAAATAGTACAACAACTAATAAAATTATGACGTCAACTGATGGTATTAATTGGATTGGACAAACGATAAATTTACCAATTACTAATTTATATCCAATAATTTGGCTATCTGGTATCAATATATTTATAGCTGCATCAAATTCAGGTAATACAGATAGTAGAATTATAATTTCTAAAGATGGTATTAATTGGATTTATAGAAATACTACAAATTTAAATTATGGTTATAATAGTATTACTTGGTCTCCAAAATATAATCGAATTATATTAACTACAAATAGTAGTTATATAGTATATTCAAATATAACTAATGAAAATTATTATAATTATCCATCTATTGATATTAAATCCTTAGATAATTTATTACCTAATAAAGGTACAGTATTATCTAGTTTAAATACATGGTATTCAAGAACAGCATCTATAAATAACAATTGGACTTCTATTTGTTATAGTTCTAATTTAAATTTATTTGTTGCTATTTCTAATTCAGGTACAAATAATAGAATTATGACATCTATAGATGGTAAAACATGGACAACTCGAAATAATCCGGTTGATAATAATTGGACTTCTATTTGTTATAGTTCTAATTTAAATTTATTTGTTGCTGTATCTAATACAGGTACAAATGATAGAATTATGACATCATCAGATGGTATTACATGGACAACTCGAAATAATCCTGTTGATAATAATTGGACTTCTATTTGTTATAGTTCTGAATTAAATTTATTTGTAGCAGTCAGTAATACAGGTACAAATAATAGAATTATGACATCTTCTGATGGTATTAATTGGACAACTCAAAATAATCCTATTGATAATGATTGGACTTCTATTTGCTATAGCCCTGAATTAAATTTATTTGTTGCAGTATCTAATACTGGATCAAATAATCGAATTATGACATCAAATAATGGTATTAATTGGATATCTAGAACTAGTCCAGCAGATAATAATTGGACTTCTATTTGTTGGAATTCACATACTGGTTTATTTGCAGCAGTTGCCAATTCAGGAACTAATCGAGTAATGATATCTTATGATGGTATAAATTGGTCTTTACAAAAGGCTAGTATTAATAATGATTGGATTTCTATAACTTATGCAATGGAAATTAATTATTTTGTAGCTGTATCTAATAATACAAATAATAATATTATGATATCAAATGATGGTATTAATTGGGTTACTAGATCATTTACTGGTTTAAATTGTACATCTATTTGCTGGTCTCCTGAATTATCACTATTTACAATAGTTGCCAATAATGGAACTAACAGAGTTTATAATAGTAAAATAATTATGTCTACTTATAAAAATACAATTACATTTAATCCTAAATATTTTAAATATAATGATTTAACTTCAAATATAGCAATTGGTGAAAATAATTCTTTAATAGGTAGTTATCAATTATCATTAACATTAGATAGTGCAACTAAACCAGGTACTTCTACTTGGACTATAAGTTCAGATATGAGATTAAAGGAAAATATAGAAGATGCTGATTTAGATTTATGTTATAATAATATTAAAAATTTATCATTAAAAAAATATAAATGGAAAGATGAATATATAACTCCAGAAAATACATCTGATAGACATAAATTAGGATGGATTGCTCAAGATGTAGAAACTATATTACCTAAAGCAGTTACTACAAATAATCAATATGATATTGAAGATTGTAAATCATTAGATATAGATCAAATCATAGCAACATTATATGGTTCTATAAAAAAATTAATTACTATTTGTGAAACTCAAGATACTCAAATTATTCAGTTAGAAAATAAAAAAAAAGAGTTAAAAGATTTTATAAATAGTTTAGAAATAGTTCAAGAATAATTAATAATTTAGATCTTGAAAATATTTAGGTAATATTTTACTATTAATAAATGATAAATATATAAAAATAAAATTTAATAAATGTAAGCAACCTATATAACTAAATATATGCCAAAATGAATGTAAATAAAAATATTTTAAATAACTACAGAAAAATAAATCTAATAACCAACATACAATAGCAATTATATAATAAAATATAGATTTATTTAAATTTGTTTTTCTTTTTAAAACTGGATATTTTATTATTATATTAAATACTTTACTAAATAAAATTAAATTAAATACAATAAATGATAATTGAAATGGTAATGGAGATTTTGGATAATAATACATCCATAATATAAATATTATTTTAAGAATAATATTATATATTAATTTTTTAATATTATAATTATCTAATAAATAAATCATATAAACATTTGTAATTAACATAGGTATTTCATCTAACATCTGTCCAACATTTGTTAATGTTGCATGAAAACAAAATGATCCAATAAATACAAAAATTAATAAAATATAACTAATATGATAATAATTAATATTATTATATGTAAATTTTAAATTATATAAAATATATATAGAATAAAAAATTGGTATTAAATTACTTAAACTATTATACCATTCTGCAATATAATATGATATATAATAATTATCTTCGCACCAATCAATGTTCGAAGTTTTAGGTTCCCAATAACCTAGTTGAGACATTATTTTTTTTCCTAAGAAATATATTTATATTAATATAATTGTATCAAACTTTAAATCATTATTTTAAATTAAAAAAAAAGAAATGTTTAATTATTTAATTATATTAATTTTATTACCTAGTATTAATGCTATTAACTTTAATTTAACAAGTAAATGTAATTTTCCACTAAATTTATATACTAATGAAAATAACCAATTTAATAAATTATGCGACTTAGAAACTCAAACTAATTGCCAAATAGAATATAATGATATACCATCAGGTTTAATAAAACATACATTAGATGCAGATGCTACTTTATTTGAATTTAGTATTAATAATATTGGAATTTGGTATGATATTTCTGTTATACCACCGGGTTCTGGTATTTGTTATAGTTATGATGAATGTAGACAAAAATCAAAATCAGATAGTTTTAATGTCCCTATGGAAATAATTCCAAAAAATATTAATCCTTTATATGCTAGTTCATGTGTTTCATTAAAATGTTATGATAATCAATGTCCAGATGCATATTTATATCCGTATGATGATTTAAAAACTAGATTTTGTCCAAGAAATACAAATTTTGATATTATATTTTGTAATAATGAAACAGTTATTGACCCAGTTAACGAAACAGTTATTGACCCAGTTAACGAAACAGTTATTGACCCAGTTAACGAAACAGTTATTGACCCAGTTAACGAAACAGTTATTGACCCAGTTAATGAAACAGTTATTGACCCAGTTAATGAAACAGTTATTGATACAGTTAATGAAACAGTTATTGACCCAGTTAATGAAACAGTTATTGATACAGTTAATAAACAAGATATTTCAATAATTCATATTAATAAAGACGATAGAAATAAATTATCTGAAATGATAGTATCTGTATGTAAGGATGCTAGTTATTTAATGCCTGGCCCTATATGTTCAGGTAGTGGTAACTTACCTTCAGGAATTGGTTGTCCATTAAAAGGAACTGAAACAAAATATGATTGCCAGCCTGGTTCATTTAATTATAATAATGGAGTATGTATTGCTCATGAAGATGCTGAATGTACTAAACATAATAATGTTTGGAAATGTATATATCCATCTGTAGGATGTGATAATCAAAATGAATTAGTTAATAATAATTTAGTTAATAATGAATTAGTTAATAATGAATTAGTTAATAATGAATTAGTTAATAATGATCAAACCGAATTAGTTAATAATGATCAAACCGAATTAGTTAATAATGAATTAGTTAATAATAATCAAACTGAATTAGTTAATGATAATCAAACCGAATTAGTTAATAATAATCAAACAGGATTATATTCATTATTTGAATTTAATTGGACTGATATGAATAATTGGGAATATTCTAGTGGAAATAATGTGCCAGAATCTATGTTTCAAAATAATCAAATATTATTGTCATCTGAAAATTCTCCAGAACCAATTAGAACTAAAATGAGTTGGAAAGGTGAAAAAATTATAGTATTTGAATGGGAAAGATCAGATAATAGTGATACTAATATCTGGATGTTAAATGAAAAATTAAGAGACCAATTTGCTAAAGGAAATGGATGGCCATATTGGGGTGAATTAGATATATTTGAAATGTTTACTGAAGATAAAATATTACAACCACAATATGATTTTACAGGATTTAAAGATTTTACAGACGTTTCAAGCTATGGGCAATTAACATTACATATGGGTCCAAAAAAAGAAGATGGTGATCCATGTTTTTGTCCGTCTAGTTATACTAAAGAATTATGGTATCAAGATATTAAATATATGACTTCTAGTTGTACAGGTCAAATACCAAATGTTAATAATAATAAAGTAGCTATGATATTTGGTATTGATGAAAATGGACAATATTTACAATTAGTACAATATCCAGTAATAGAAAAAGTAGATAATTTATATTCTATAATCTCTAATAAAAATAGTAATATATTGTCTAAAATTTATAATAATCGTGAATTATTTTGGGGAGTTCCTGCTAATGTTGAATGTGCAAAAAACGGTGGTCATAATCCAGAAACTGGATTTCCATTTTTTGAAGAATTTTATATAGTTTTAGAAGAACAAAAAAAAGAATCCGATTCATGGTTTAAAGTAAATAATATAGAAATATATATAAAAAATTGAATTTAAATAAAATAAAAAAAATAATATTATAATGACTAATATTGAATTATTAGATATAACAGATATCAAATTAGATCATGATGAAAATTTAAGTTTTATATTAAATAATAATTCTAATAATGATTTAAAATATTTAAATGATTATATTGATTTAATTAATAATAGTAATAATAATAAAAAAAAAATAAACATTTCAAGACAAAGGCAAAATAAAATTAATGAAGCTTCTAAACGATGTAGAAGAAGAAAAAAAGAACATATGCAAATAATGTCAAACCATATTAAAAAATTGCATAATATTATATCAAATATAGAATTAAATATTGAAGAATTAAAATCTGAAATATCTAAATTTGATACAAATATACTTATATAAATTTACTATCAAATTTATTTATAAATTTATCTAAATATATTTCTAATGATTCTTTATTTTTTTTGATTATATGTTCAAATTTAAAAGAATAATTTTTTTTATTATATTGAAATTTAATTAATGAATATAATTTATATTCATTATCTTTTTGTTTAATATTACTCAATATTTCTAATAATTGTATATTCTTTTGTAATAACATTTTAATTCTTTGATTATTATATAATAAAATTTCTTTTAAAGTTAATGACATCATATAATTATAATAAATATAATAATAACAGTTCAATTTTATTTTTATAATAAAAATGTCTAAAACACAGATCTGTAAATTTTACATGGATAAAGGATGTCAAAAAAGTAATGATGAATGTCATTTTATCCATGATCCAGATCTGTGTGTGACTTATTGGACAGATGGCCAATGTTTAATGCCTGATTGTAAATATCATCATAAATTTATTAATCAAATTTGTAAATATTTTTCAAAGTTTGGAAAATGTAAATATGAAAAATGTAAATTTATTCATAAACTAATTACAGAAAAAAAGGGCAGAAATAAAAAGAATACTGAATCCTTTGTTCCTTTACAAAGACCAGTTGATTTAAAATTATCGTATGATACTAATAAAGATAAATTATCCGTTAATTTAACAGATAGACATTTATTAATTGTACCTCAATTATTTTCCGAATATTCAAAATTAGAAATTTATAATAATTTAGTTCATGAAATTGAAAATTGTGGAATTGATGAAAAAGATTTACTAAAAATGTGGCATGGTAATGATAAAATTGAAGGTACTCATTTTATTTGTGATGATAAATTAAATTGGAAAACAAATTGTCCAACATTTAGTTTAGTAATTGATAAATTAGTTAATTATTTTGATGTTGATGTACAATCAACTAGATTAAATTGGTATAAAGATACTAAACAATGGAAACCATTTCACCATGATGCAGCTGCTATTGATCCTAAAAAAGCAAAAACTCAAAATATTACAATTGCAGTTTCTTTTGGATGTACTAGAACTATTGCTTTAGAATCTGGAGAACAAACAAAAGATACTAGAAAAGTAATTAGTTTTGAACAACAAGATGGTGAAATTTATGTATTTACAAATAAGACTAATGAATTATGGAGACATGGTATTTTACAAGAATCTGAATTTAAAGATGAAGGTAGAATTTCTATTATTATTTGGGGTAAAGTAGATAATATTAAAAATGTATAAAAAAATATATATAATATAAATAAAATGAAACAAGATACAAATTTAAATAATCATCAATTTATATTTCCAGTATATCAATACGATAAAGAAAAAAAGGAATATTATTTAACTTCAAAAAAAATAAAATAAATATATTTATTTTTTTATTAATTTTAATAAATTTGATAGATTAAATCTAAATTTTATACAATTTCTATTATTATGTATTTGAAATAAGCCTAATGTTATATTATTATATTTTAATGTATTTGATTCTTTCCATGTTTTTAAATTTTTTGTAAATGTAAATAATTTTGGTTTTAATTTAATTATATTTGGTTTTTTAATAATATCATAATTTATATTATTATTATTTTCTTTAACCCATAATAAATAATTACAACTAAATAAATTATGATAATAAATAATAAATAATTTATTAATGTTATTTATTATAAATTTTTTAATTTGAAATTTACTATTTAAAATAATCTTATTAAATTTAAAATAATGATTTTTTTTTATTTTACTAATATATGAATTAATAGTACATTGTCCAATATTTTGTGGACAACATAAATTATTATTATTTATATTTGATTTTACTGATAATGATATATTATTCTTTATATTATTAGAACATAAAAAATCTATATGATTATTTTTAAACCCTATATAACTTTTACATTCTAATTTATAATCTTTTTTAAATTCATATTTAAATTGATTTAATACTGTTGTTAATTGATTAATATAATTATAATTTATTCTAGAATGTAAATTATTTTTTAAATTATATATTTTACATAATACATATTCGCAACTAATACCAAAACTTTCATTATTAAATCTTTTTTTTTTATTTTGATATTTAATTATTTTAGTATTATTATTTTTATTATCATAATAATATTGATTAATTAAATTATATTTGGATTTTTGTGTTATAAAATAAAGTAATTTATTTAAGATTTTCTTTTTTTTTATAGATTTATATATGTGTATATTATTATATACACATATATTATATAATTCTTTACATGTTAGATTATTTAATAATTTATTATTAATTTTATGTATTAATTCTTTTTTTGTTAATAAAAATAATTTTTTAGTATTACCTTTATATTTATATAGTATTTTATAAAATTGAATTAATTCTATTTTTTTTAAAGATATAATAGATTTATAATACTTCATTATTATTAATATATTAAAATTAAATTCAATATCAAATATAATTCTTAATTATAAAATGTTATACATCCATACTAGTAAAATTGCAAATATCTTAGGATATAATAAATATATAACCCAAGAAAAATATATTGAAATTTTTATTGATTATTTATATAAATATAAAGATGAATTAAAAGAATTAGATAAACAAGAAACAAATATTGAAATTTTAAATAGCGAAGAGAAATATAATAATCTTATTAATCAAGTGATTAATGATAGTACTACTGAAAATAAAGAATCAATTAAAAATATTTTAAATAATGATATTACTAATACTAATAATTTAATTGTTTCTACTAATAATATTAATTCTTTAATAGATGAATTAGATTATAATAATTTAGAAAAAAGTAAAATTAAAAAAGAAATACAAAGAACAATCAATTGTAATTATGGAACTAATACAGAAAATAATGGAATTAAAAGATATGAAGAATTAACTAGTTTAAAGGTTTATAATAATAATGCAGAACTATATACATTAGATATGTTATTTTATAAAATATGTGGAAAAATAGATGGTTTATGCAAAAAAGATAATATTGAATATATATTTGAAATAAAAAATAGAAAAAATAAAATATTTAATGAAATCCCTTTATATGAAACGGTACAATTACTTATCTATACTAAATTATTAAATAATAATAATATAATATTTGTACAAAATATGGATGATAATATGAAAATAGAATATTTAAAAAATTATAATAATAGTTTATTATTAAATGAAATATTAAATAAATTAAATAAATATGTTACATTAATTTATAATTTACAAAAAAGTAATGAATTACGTCAATTATTTTTAAAAAAAAATAAAAGACAAAAATATAAATATATTATTGAATTTATTAATAATTAATTTTAACTAAAATCAGATTCAATCTGTTTTAATTTTTTATATAATAACACTGTTAAATTAATATCATATTCAGCATTATGAAAATTAACATCATTATTATAATTTAAATCATAATAATAACATATTTTTGATAATGATAATGATTGATTTTTTGGAATTAATTTTTTATTTTTTAATTTTTTTGCATATGTTAATGTATCTACACTTTCTGATAAATCTAAATATTTATTAATTAATTCATCATAAAATAGGTTATTATTTATTAACATTTTTAAATCAAATTGAACATTATGTCCCATAATTTTATATTTAATATCTGTTTTATTTTTTTCTAAAAATGCATTTAATTTTAATATTGCTAATTCTTTATATACTGATTGTTCATCTTTATCATGTTCTAAAATATTAATTTGATTAACTTCTAATGCTTTTGGATAAATTACATAATATGGATATTTAATTTTTAAATCTAACGTATCAATTTCATTAAATTCAGAATTTAAAATTATAAAATATGCAGTTAATACATTACAATGATTTTCTAATCCTGTTGTTTCAACATCAAAGGCTAAATACATTTTTATTTTATTAAATTATACTTATTATATAATTATATTTCAATTTTTAATTATAAATACATATGTGGATATTTTAATTCTGTATATTCTTCATAAATAGAATCTTCTAATAATAAATCAATATGATATTTTAAAATTAAAACTGGTAATTTTCTATAATTTTTATATAATTTTTTATAATTTAATTGAATTACATTAGCTTGACTTTCATCAATTAATAATAAAGTATTAATTCTAGAAATAATTATTTGAATATTATTTTTAATGGTTCTCATACCATCAGAATTTTTTGACTTTTCAATTAAATATTTAATTGATTCTTCAGTGAATGAAATATCATCATTTTTAAAATTAAATGATTTTAAAATATTATTAATTAAATGATTTTGAATAATTGAAAATTTTTCAGAATAACTATAATTAGTAATATTAATTTTATAAATTCGATCTGCAAAAATTGGATCTACATTATTTGGATCATTATACGTAAAAATAAATAAAATTCTTGATAAATCAAATTCAATACCTGCAAAATAATTATCACAATTATATTGATTATTAGTAGTAGAATCGGTTAAATGTAACAAAGTATTAAATATTTCTTGACCATGATGATTATTAGAAATTTTATCAATTTCATCAAAATGAATAATTGGATTCATAATTTTACTATTAATAATAGCATCTATAATTTTACCTTGTCTAGATCCAATATATGTAAAATCATGACCATTTAATACATTCGCATCATTAGACCCTCCTAATGAAATTCTAATAACTGGTCTATCTAATGCTTTACCAATTGAATCAATTAAACTAGATTTTCCAGTTCCTTTAGGTCCATAAATACCAATTCCATTAATACTAGTTTTAGGATTTCTAATCATATGAGTAATAATATTAATAATTTGATCTTTTGGTTTTTCTAAAAATGATAAATGTTGATCTAATATATTTCTAACATTAAAAATATAATCATTAATTTTATTAGGCTCTGAATCAATAGAAATAATATTTTCTTGATAATTACCAAAAGGAATATTTAATAATGTATTTAACCAAGTTTTATATTTAATTAATTCTTCTGATGAATTATTATTATAACTTTCCATAATTTTTAAAAATTTGTATGCAATTACCTTATTATTAAATGACATTTTTGATTGTAAAATTTGAGATTTATAAGAATTATTATAGTTATTAATATTATTAATAATTTGTTTTTCTAAAGCAATCATTTCTTCAGAATCTTTTTCATTAATTAATTTATTTAATTCTTCAATATTAGTATTATATTCAGCAGTTAATATATCTGAATTTGTAATATTATAAATTTTTTCAACGATTTGTTTTTGTTTATCTACTGAATAATTTTTATTTAACATATCAATAATATTTAAATTTTCATTATCATATTGATTTTTTAAATCAAATAACTTATTATTTAATTCTTGCATTTGAGATAATGTAAACTTTTTTTTTAAATAATTTAATGAATATTCAAGATTATATCCTTCAAAAAATGATCCATCTAATACAGAATATAAATTATGTTCTAACATATCATATTCTTTTTCAAATGCATTATTAATATCACCATCTTTATTTACAATAGTTGAATCACCAGAATCAATAGTTTCTGACTCAGAACTAGAATCTGAATTTTCAGTAACCGTATATGTATTAGATTCATTATCTGAATTATTTGATTCATTATCTGAATTTTCTGATTCATTTTCTGATTTAGTATCTAAATTTTCTGATTCAGTATTAGATACATAACTTTCAGATTCAATTGATGATTCAACAATTTCAGATTCAATATCTAAATTATTAATAAAACTATTATTATCTGAATCATATTTAACTCTTTGTCTTTTAGATGGATAATCTAATGAAACATAATTAAAATTATTTTTTTGACTTCTTGTGATCATATTTATAATTAAAAAATAGATTATATACATAATATAACTTTATATTCAAATAAAAAAATGATTAACTGGGATAATATTGATCATGATTATAAAATTTTTGAAGATCCTATACATGGCTATATTAAAATAAATTCTAATGCTTTGCAATTTATTGATACAAGACAATTTCAAAGATTAAGATATTTAAAACAATTAGGTACATTATCATATATTTTTCATTCAGCAAATCATACACGATTTGAACATAGTATTGGTGTAGGATATTTATCAGGAAATTTATTATTAAATTTAAAAAAAGATCAACCAGAGTTAGAAATAACTAATAAATATATTAATATTGTACAATTATCTGGATTATTACATGATATAGGTCATGGACCTTTTAGTCATATTTTTGATAGTGAATTTATTCCATTAATCTATCCAAATTCTAATTATAAACATGAACAAATGTCTAACCAAATGATTGAATATCTTATAGATGATAATAATATTGATATTGATCAATCAGATATTAATTTAATAAAAAATATTATTGATGGACCAAAAAATATAAATAATAGATTAAATAATAATTATTATTTATATGAAATAGTTGCAAATTCTACCAATTGTATTGATGTAGATAAATTTGATTATTTATCTAGAGATATGTATTATTTATTTGGTTCTGAAAAATCATATAATTTTAATAGAATTTTTAAATATAATAGGATTATTGATAATACTATATGTTATAATTCTAAAATTACATTTGATATTTATAATTTATTTCAACAAAGATATCTAATGCATAAACAAATATATAATCATAAAACTGGAAAAGGTATTGAATATATGATTTGTGATATTTTATTAAAGGCTAATAATAAATTAAAAATAGCTGAATGTATTTATAATCCAGAAGAATTTATTAATTTAACTGATGATATATTAAATACAATTAAAATATCTAAAGATCCTGATCTTAAAGAATCAAAAGATATTATTACAAGATTAGAAAAAAGAGATATTTATAAATTTATTGATGAATATATTGTACCTAATGAATTGACAGACTATATTAAAATAATTAATCCGGTGGATATTATTTCTCAAAATAGTGAATTATCTAATTTAATTACAATAGATGATATAATTATTTTTGATAAAAAAATGAATTATAATTTAAATGATAAAAATCCTGTAGATAATGTATATTTCTATAATATAAAAAATAAAGATTATAAATATAAAAAAAATAAAGAAAATATTAGTTTATTACTACCTGATGTTTTTGAAGAAAGAATTATTAGAATATATAGTAAAATAAATAATATTAAAATAAATAATTTATTAAAAATAGCATTTAATAAATATATAAAATATTATAATTAAATTAAAAATTGAATAAATATTATTTTATATTATAATCAGATTTATTATTTATCAATATGTCTGATGGAAGTTTAGGTTATGGTAATGTTAATGATGAAAATAATTTAATTTATAATTATAATACAGCACCTGATGATATTAAATATAAATGGAATTATTTATTTGGAAATTTGCCAAAAGATATAAGAGATCAAATTTTAATGGATAAAGTATCTACTTTTAGTATTACTAATTATAAAACTGCAGATAAAATGTCAGATATTTTATTATCATTAAAAGGAATTAATAATAATTCTACAATTTTAGATGGAACTGCTTGTGTTGGAGGTAATACTATATCATTTGCTAAAAAAGGATTTAAAGTAATTTCAGTTGAATTAGATAAACAAAGATCTGAATTATTATTACATAATATTAAATTATATAATTTAGATAATAAAGTTAAAGTATATAATAAAAATTTATTAGATATATATAAAAGATTTAAAGTTGATGTATTATTTATTGATCCTCCATGGGGTGGCATTGAATATATTAATGAAGAATTTATTGATTTATATTTAGGTGATCTTGAAATATCAGAATTATGTTTTAAAATTAAAAATTATACTAAATATATTGCTATTAAAACACCTATTAATTTTGATTATAAAAAATTTAAAAATAATATATTAAATTTTAATAATCGTACTAAAAAATTTAAATTTATTATTAAAAATCCAATTACATTAAAAAAAATGTTATTAATTATAATTTATATTCAAAAATTATAAAAAAATAATTGAATTATTTTTTTTAATTAATCTAAGATACAAGTTCTGTAAGATGTTCCATTCAATGCCAAGCGAAATCAAAGAACACATTATGGAATTTGCGGGTGAGAAACAACAGATCAAAAATCACTTTTTAGCAAATATTGCTCATAAGATTGACCCATCCTTAGTATGGGTTTCAAATCAGTGTGAGTTTTGCTATATTGAGATTCTAAAGACTAGAAAATGGGTTAACTGCGATGCATGTTATCAGGGACTAAAAGTTGGACATACCAAGAAAAAATGGTTTTCAGCAACATCTCTTATTGCTGGTCAAGCAAGTTGTATTGGAGAACTATATTATGCATTGGGTGATATGCATAGGTTCTTGTTTATAATGTCACTAACTGATTGGACTAGCAATCATCCACTAAGTTGGTTGCATTATGATTTATGTCGTGCTGTTCGACGCATTGACTAAAATTTATTTTTTTTAATCTACGGAATATAATGAATAAAATTTCTATTAGTTAAAAAATTCTTATTTCGTGGTGAGTGAAATTTCACTCACATTAGAAGTAGTATATTATAATATATTAAATATATTATTTATACAATATAATATAATATATTGCATTTCCAAATATATTTATATTACACACTTTTAGAAAATATGTATAAATGTATAAAATGTAATAAAAAATTTAATTATGAATCTGATTTTATAAGACATAAAAATAGAAAAACAGATTGTAATAAAAATAATAGTTATGATTGTAATATTTGTAATAAAAATTTTAAATATGAATCTAAATTACATGAACATGAAAAAACTAAAAAGCATAAAAATAATATTAATAAAGATAAATTAGTTGGAGAAATCAATAATAATGTAGAATTAGAAGAAATTGCAAATTTAAAAATAAAAAATATCGAATTAGAAAATAAAATTAAAATATTAGAAATAGATAAAAATAATAAGATTATAGAATTAGAAAATAAAATTAAAATATTAGAAATAGATAATCAATATTTAAAAAATAATACTAAAATTCATAATAATAATGAATATATTTATATTATTCATCCTGCTCAATGTATAAATATGAATATTTATAAAATAGGCAGAACTAAAAATATTATTAATAGATTTAGACAATATCCAAAAGGATCAGAATTATTATTTAGTATTTCATGTAAAAATTCTAGCTTAATCGAATCTAAAATATTAAGTTATTTAAGAGATAATAAAAATTATATTAATGCTAAAGAACATGGTTTAGAATATTTTCAATGTAATTTAGATATTTTAAAAAATGATATTCAAAAAATTATTAATGAATAAAATTTCTATTAGTTAAAAATTTCTTATTTCGTGGTGAGTGAAATTTCACTCACATTAGAAGTAATATATTATAATATATTAAATATATTATTTATATAATATAATATATTGCATTTTCCAAATATATTTATATTACACATTTTTAGAAAATATGTATAAATGTTTTAAATGTAATAAAGAATTTAAATATGAATCTAAATTAAATGAACATAAAAATAGAAAAACTGATTGTCGTATAAACAAAACACAATTAAAGTGTATTATATGCAATGTAGATTTTCAAAGACCGGCTGAACAAAAACGGCATGAAAAAACAAAAAAACATATATATAATGTAAATAATTATACAATAAATGGAGATAATGCACATATAGGAGATAATATAAATAATATTCAAAATATAATTAATTTAACATTACAAACTAAATCATTTACAGATACAGATATGGGTTATTTAAGAAAATGGATTATAGATGATGTAGGAAATGATTTATATATAAAAACAATGGATAAAGAATATTTAAATATTCAAGATAAAATTAAATCATTATTTAGAGGATCATTAGAAATATTAGAACATTTACATTTTAATTTAAATATTGAAGATAATCATAATTGTAAAATTTTATTAATGTTTCCAGGATTTAAAAAACCAATCTATGAATATTTAATTTTAGAAATTGAAACAAAAACTAATAAAATTGCATGGAAATCTTTATCATATGATGATTTTATTAAAGAATTATTTAATCATTTAACTAGAATGAATGAAAATATTAAAAATGAAAATTTTGAAAAATATATATATTATCTTAAAAAATATTTAATTTATGATAATAATATTTCATGTGAATTAAAACCATACATAGAAAATAAATTAAGTGATCTATATATAAATTTTAATCAAAAACAAAAAAAAGAAAATCGTGAGATTAAAATTAATTTAGAAGAAAAAATAGAAGAATATAAAAATTATAGAACTAATGAATGTAGATTACATAATGGTTATAATCCAGATATTATCAATTCTACAGTTAATTAAATGTTATTTTTTTTTTAATATAATAAATAATATGTAATATATTTAATATTTAATGATGAAAATTATGCATTTAGAATTAAGATTTCATCCTAATGAAAAAAGCATATTAAGTAATAAAGATTTTAATTTTATAGAATATCCATCTATTTATTATAAACTTGATAGTGATTTATATAATTTTAATAATAAAAAATATTATTCAATAACTTATTATATGTTTTATAAAGAAAATTATGCAATTGGACTCAATGGTATTTTTTCTAGAAATAAATTTTTAGGATACCATGATAAAGATATTGAACATGTAAGAATACTATATAATTATTTAACATTAGAACCAGAATATGTATATTTTAGTGCACATGCTCAAGAAGGAATATGGAAAAAATATAAAGATTGTGAATTTAATGATAAAAATTTAATAGTTTATATCTGTTATGGTAGTCACGCATGTAAACCACATAAAGGTATCTATTTAAGAATTTTTGGATTTGCTAATGATTATTGTTCAAATAAAGGAAAATGTATTATTCCAAAATTAATTAATGATAATTCATTATATTATTTAGAAGTAAAAAATAATCCGGATTTTTCAGGTTGTATTAAACCTTTTATATTACCTTTAATTAAACCATTTTAAAACTTGTATCACTATAATTACTTTCAGTACTATCATTATTACTATCTAAATTATATAAACTATCATTACTATTACTATTATTACTATAAGCTGTGCCGCCATGATATGAATTATCCATTCCTGTTTTTTTAAAATTGAATTTTAAGATACTAAATTAGTATATAATTTACTAAATTAAATATAATTAATAAGACATGAAAAGATTTAATAATTATATTAATAATAATAATTCTAAAAAACAAAAGAATACTTCTGAATTAGTTTCTAAAAAAAGAACTAATCAAATTGATTATAATTTTAATTCTAAAAAACAAAAATTAAATAATAATGTTATTATTTATTGTAGAATTTCTACTAAAAATCAATCTTTAGAAGCACAAGAATTTACTTGTAAAGAATATTGTAAAAATAATAACTATAATATTATTAATATTGTTCATGAAGTTGGATCTGCATATAAAAATGTAAAGTTATCTAAATTAGAAAATATTATAAAAAATAATTTTAATATTACTTTATTAATTTATAGTATTGATCGTTTTAGTAGAAATGTTACTAAATGTAATGAATTATTAACATTAATTGAAAATAATAATATTACATTAAAATCTGTAAAAGAAGATATTAATTTATCAACACCTATTGGTAGACATAATTTTAGAAATCATGTTTCTCAAGCTCAATTTGAAAGTGAAATGATCTCTGAACGTATTAAAAATACATTAAATTATAAAAAAATAAATACACCAGAATATGGATATTTAATTGAAAATAATACAAAAATTATTGATAAAAAAGAAGATAATATTTATAAATTTATAATTAAAAATTATCAACAACAGATTTCATCTAAAGTTTTTACAGAAAGATTATTTAAATTATTAAATATTTTAGAAAAACCTACTGATTCATATATTAAAGTAGATTTTTATAATAATGATGAAATTATAGATTCTAATAAATCAATTAAAATAACAGCTGAAATGTTAGCAGATATTTTTAATGAATATGATATTAATAATAGAAATAAATTATGGTCTGTATATAAAATTAAAAAACTATATAATAATTCTAGTAATCTTGCTTTATTATCTTTATAATTTTATATAATTCTATATAATTTTATATAATAATTATTTTTTTATATAATAATGATTTTTATATTAAATATTAACCATTATTATAATTATCCATATAAGTTTATAAATTAAATATTTTTATTAAAAAACAATGTTTAAACGATTTCTTTTTATTTTAGTTAATTTATCATTAGCTTCAGCAACATTAAGACAATTAAAAAGAGTTAGAACTTGTCCAACATCTTGTCCACCATGTGTTGAATGTGATACAAAAAGAGGAACTTGTTCACTTCCATTAACTGGTTCTGTATGTAAAATTAATAATTTAGATGGTACTTGTTCTTCAGCAGGTATATGTGTTCAACAATCACAATTACCACCAGTTCCATTAAAAAAATGTCAAACATATAATTGCCCAACTCCAGATACATGTTCGGTAGTTTATACAAACGATGCTACTGATTGTACATATCCAGGTAATGGAGTTCATTCATATTGTTTAAATAATGGATGTAAAGCAGTAATTGAAGCATTAACTGTAACATTACCATCTTATAATGTTGGATGTTTAGGATTTCCTGATGGTGTTTTATGTGACACTAATCTTAATTTATTTGATGGTGAAAGTTGTCAAAATGAACTTTGTAAATTACCAAATGGTCAATATAATGGTGTATTACCACCAAATTAAATATTTTAAAATAATTAATTAAAAATATAAATATTTTTTTTTGTTTTAATATAATTAAAAAATCAAATGTTTTCATCACCTAGAGAATTAGAAACTAATTATGTAAATCATATAAATTTAGACGAAATATCTTTATTAGAATATGATGTAACAATTCACAATTTTAAACCTTTTTTATTTGCTTTAGAATGGTCTATATATACTACTTTATCTAGAACATTAAACCATTTTACTAAGTATTATAGATTAAAGTTAGGCGATTTTATAATAACAATACCTATTATTTTATTTATCTTAACATTAACATTATATTTTTTATTTATTAATAATATTAAATATACAGGAATATTATCACAAATTTGTTTATTTATAACCATATTAACATCATTAAAAAAAATTAATGTATTACCATTTGATAAAATAATTTATTATCATAAAATTTTTAGTATATTAACTTTATTTATATCTTTATTTCATGGCATAGTAGGTATTTATATTAAAAGAAATAAAAGAATTAATAATAAAATAATCACAGGTTATATCTTTTATATTTTATTATTAATTATTAATTTGTTTTCAGTAGCTAAATTTAAAGATAAATATTATCATATATTTGTAAATGTACATAAAATTTTATTTATATTTATATTTATTATTTCTATGATACATGGCAATGGTTTAACTATTATACCTTTATTTATTTATTTAATTGATTTATTTTATAGATTATATTTAGTAAAAAAAATTAATAAATTAAAATGGAATGTTAATTATTCTATATTATCTAAAGATATTATTAAAATTGATATTTTAGATAATAAATTATATTGTCATTCAGCACAATATGTATATATTTGTATTCCACAAATATCTTTATTAGAATGGCATCCATATTCTATAGCAAATGCTCCAAATGAAAATAAGATAATTTATATTAAAGTATTAGGAGACTGGACTAAAAATTTAAAGTATTTAATTCAAAATAATGAAAAAATAGATATTTATTTTGATGGATTTTATGGAAATATTTCTAAATATTTATTAGAATATCAATATATATTATTAATAGGTGGGGGCTTAGGTATTACCCCGATATTATCAATTCTTAAACATATTTATTATAATTATAAAAATAATTTACAATATATAAAAAAAATACATTTTATTTGTTCTTTTGATGATTTTCAAAAAATTACTCATTTATTAGATCCATTATATTCAGAATATAAAGAAATATTTAATAAAGAAAATATATATAAATTTAATTTATTTAATACGTATATTCATATTACTAATAATAAAAATAATATTTCGAATAATGATTTAGATATATTTTCATTTAAATATTTTATTAGTCAAGAAAGACCAAATATTCATAAATATATTACAGATTTTAATATGATGGCATTTAATGATAATATAAAAAAAATTGGAATTTTTACATCTGGACCTGAAGCTATGGTGAATGATGTATTTGAATATGCTAATCTAGTTAGTAAAACAACAAATATTAAACATGATATATACACTGAAAATTACAAATATTAATCAAAAAAGATTTAAATATATTTTTTTATAATAATTATAATGAGATCTTTATTTTGCACTAATAGTAAATATTATAATAATTATTATGTAAATAAAGAAATTTATGAGAGAATACTCAAAATTAAAAATTTAATAAATTATCATGCAACAAAAAGAATAACTGATTATGATTTTAATTCTATTCATAATATAAATAATAATAACTTTATTCATAATAGAATTGAATTAAAAAGAAAATATAGACAAATTTGTTTATTAAGTCAAAAAATTAAAATTAAAGATAATTTATTATTTACATATGAACAATTTAATAAATATGCAAATATTATTACAGATATGGAAAATATTTTATTAGATATGGATTTATATTATGAATTATAATTAAAAATTGAATTATTTTTTTTTATTAAAAGTAAATAATGCTGGTTAAATTTAATAATCAAGAAGTTTATATGTCAGTATTTTCTTTTCAGCAAAATCATAAAATAGCTAAAGAATTAAGATTTGATGTATCTAATGAAATAAATGATAATTATTTAGTGTCTATAGGTGGAGAATCTTATTTATTTGGATTAACTAATGATAAGATTAAAAATATAATCCATTATACAAATTCTAAATATATTTTTAATGATGCGGTTTTAAATAATAAATATTTTAATAAACAATTACAAAATTATTTAATAGATTATAATCTATTTTCAACTTATAAAAATGGTAAAATATTAATTATTAATTTAGCAAAACTAAATATAAAATTATTAACTGAAATTAATAAAAGATTTTATAAAAAAATAATTATAATTAATTGTCATCACAATGAATTTTGGAAAAGAATTCCATTATTATCTAACTATAAAATAATCAAACGTAAACAATATATATTAGATTATCATTTTATTACAGTAAATATTTTAGTTTATAAAAAAATAATTCCAACATTTATTTCAATAGGTAATAATTGTGCATGTGCTTATCAATTACATAATTTAAATTTACGTTATAATTCATTTCCATTTGATTGGGCAAAGATGAATATTAAAAAATTAAATAAAGTTTTAAGTAATAAATTTAAAAATTTTTCAAATTTAAATATATTTAAATTTTCAGAAAAACATTTATATAAATGTACTAATAACTATGGCACATATATATTAAAAAATGATTACAATATACAATTTGCACATGAATATTTAAATCAATATGAATTACATATTCTAAAAAATAAATTTGATATTAGAATATCTAAATTTAAACAAATTAAAGATCAATCTATTATATTTGTCTTATTAAATTTAGAAAAAAATATAGATAATGAAATGGATAAATTAATTAATAATCTTCAATACTATTGTAATAATTTTAAAATATTATATATTAGTAATTATCAAATAAAAAAAAATAATTATGTTATACCATATTATATTGATAATCATTGGTCAGATTGGCAATTTGATCATTTAGATTGGTATGATATTATATTTAATACATTAAATATGCATTATTAAATAATAACACAAATAAATTATAAAGAAAATTGTTGTTAAAATTAAATTACCTGTATAAATAGCCGCATTACTAGTTTGTAGATTAATACTAACCGGATCTGGCATTACAGTAGGTGTTTTTAAAGGTTCATCTTTAATTGATAAATTACAACCATTATGTGTCATATATTCTTTAATTTTTTCTTTTTTTGTATTATCATTTGTATTTTTATTTGTATTATTATTTGTATGTTTATTTTGTGTTGCATATTGATTATTTATTGTTTTATATTCAATATTACTAGAACCACCAATATGATTATTAGTATTATATACTTTTTGTTCTTGATGATTATATTGTTTATTAGTATATTTTTGTTGATTATTATATTGTTGATTATTATATACATTATCACTATTATATTTATTATTATTATTTTTATTTGTATTATATGTTTGCGTAACCTTAATATTATTATTCGTTTGACTAAGATTTTTTACTGAATTATCAATATTATTCACCGAATTATTATTAATTGAATTGTCAATATTTGTTACTGAATTATCTACAATTGAATTATCATTAACTGAATTATCATTAATTGAATTATCATTAATTGAATTATCAATATTTGTTACTGAATTATCTACAATTGAATTATCATTAATTGAATTATCATTAACTGAATTATCATTAATTGAATTATCATTAACTGAATTATCAACAATTGAATTATCATTAACTGAATTATCTACAATTGAATTATCATTAACTGAATAGTCATTAACTGAATTATCTACAATTGAATTGTCATTAACTGAATTATCATTAACTGAATTATCTACAATTGAATTATCATTAACTGAATAGTCATTAACTGAATTATCTACAATTGAATTGTCATTAACTGAATAGTCATTAACTGAATTATCTACAATTGAATTGTCATTAACTGAATTATCTACAATTGAATTATCATTAACTGAATAGTCATTAACTGAATTATCTACAATCGAATTATCATTAATTGAATTGTCATTAACTGAATTATATTGAGCATAAATAATTTTTAAATATATAAATTGAATAAATAGTAAAATTTGTAGTAATTTCATTTGTTAAAAATATTTCTAATTATATATAATATTTAACGTTATATTTAATTAGAAATCATAATTTATATAATATTTGCCATTGTTTTTAAAATTGAAAATTTAAAATTATATTATGTATTTATAATGTATAAATTACCTGAGTCAATTATTAATATAATTGACGAATATAGTGGACATAAAGAAAATATTAAAACATATTATAAAGATAATATTTTAGATAAAATGGTATATAATAAAAATAAAATAATAGATGCAGTTATTAATAATAATTTATGTTTTATTAAAAAATGTATAGATAATAAAATTAATATTGATATTTCTAATGATAGAGATGATAGTATATTAATATTAGCAATTATGAATGAATATATTGATATGATTAAATTAATTATAAATTATATTTCAGATATTAATGATAATTATAATTATGATTATATTTCACCTTTGCATCTTGCATGTGATATTGGAAATATTGAGATTGTTCAATTATTATTAGAAAATGGAGCAGATACTGATGTTTTAGATAATGATTTTATGACACCTTTACATTATGCAGCCAATAGAAATCATTTTAAAATCATAAAAAAATTAATTAAATACAAAGCAAAAATAAATCTATCAGATAAATATAATAGATTACCTCTTCATTTAACAACAGATCAAAATATAACAAAATATTTATTAAATAAAGGTTCATATATTAATTCTAGCGAATATAAAATATAATAAAAATTGAATAATATTTTATTTTTTTATATCTAAAGGATGAACTCAATTTTTGCAGAAAAGGCAATTCCTTATGAAATTCAAGAAAATCTTTTAGAATTTATTATTGAGACTAATGAAGATAGTTATTGGCAATCAGTATATAAAAATAAATTTTCACTAGAAATATTATCAAAAATAGATATTAAAATGTATTTTAAAAAATATGTTTTATCTAAGATTAATCAAGGATGGCGATTAACTAGTATTCTAAAAAATTGCCCATGTTCATTTTGTTATGATATAGGTTATTTAGAACCAAATCCTGAATGTTGTAATTGTTTTCTTACACAACCTTGTGGAAATTGTTATTGGTATAATATAGATTATTTAGAAACAGGTATTGGATGTTTTTGTTCTACAGAATTAATACCTATTTGTTGGAAACAAATGCAAGCATTTTTAAGAAATGGTTATAAATACAAAACATATTATGATTTTATTAATGGATCTGATTGGAAAAAAAGTTTACAAGAACAAGAACAATTATTAAATAGTTTAAATCAATATATTTATTAAGTATAATATAAAAAAATAATTGAATTTTTTTTTAAAATTAAATACTTCTACAATGGAAAAGATATTTACACAAACGGGTATCTGCAAAGATCTTGAATCACAAGTTTTGAACTTTTTGACTCAACAATCTGAAGAGGAATACTGGCAAAATGTGTACAAAGAGATCTTTTCTACAAAGGTAGTGGCCAAACTAGATCCAAAAGGTTACTTTTCCAAAAAGGTATTACCTGAGATTGATCAGGGTTGGTTACTTGTGGGGATTGGTGGATTTGTCTTTTGCGAAACATGCTTGCCTGACAGAATAATACATTCAGATTGCTGCAATTGTGCAATGGAAATGCCTTGTGCCAATTGCTACTTTTATGACGGAATGTGCAACTGTTCAGGAGACTTGCAATTTGTTTCATACAAGACAATGCATGCTTTCATACCAGAACTTGTACTTTATCCAAACTATATTTCATTTAGAAAGGCAAATACTTTTGATATGTTTTAGATATAGCATTTTCTTTTTTTTTATAAAAAATTGAATAAATGAACATACTATATATATTAATTATATATGGATTTAATAATAACTAATGAAATTTTATATTTATTAACATTAGAAACTACTAAAATATTAAATAATAAACAAGATGAATTTAATAAAATAAAATGGAATGATGGAGAAGCTAATTTAGATACTGAATATTCAATATTAGCATGTAATTGTTGTGAAGATGCTTGGAAAATAATACAAAATGATAATATAGAATTAAAAAATATAAATATTAAATGTAAAATACCAGATATTAATATAAAATTTATTAATTCTAATGATCAATATCTTTTAAAAAAAATAGAATTAAAAAGTTCTAAAAAATGTAAAATTCCCGGTTCTACAATTAATAAATTAGATATTAATCAACCAATTATTTATTGTTTAAGACCAAATAAACAAAATAAAGAATATTTAATTAGATGTTCTCAATATCATCATATTATTCAAAATTCTAATATTGATTTATTTCAAGATCGTACTCCTAGACCTATAATTGATTTTAATAAAATGTCTAATAATAATAATTTTAAATATGAATTAAAACAAAATTGGATTCAACATTATGCAAAATGTGCATTAAATAGAATTGATACAAATATACAATGTCAAATTTCTTGGCAAGATAAATTAATTCTAGAAATTAAAAATAATATTATTAAAGAATTTATTAAAAATACTTCAATAGAAGATTATAAAGAATTAAAAACTACCATACTGTTAGAAAATTTAAAAATTAATTAAATATTGAATATATTTTATTTTTTTTTAATATTTTATATATTATAATAATAAAATAATATATATAAACATGAATAATAATAGAGAATTAACAACATCGCAAAATGAAATATTGAATGATATTTCTATGCCAATAGACAATGGTAAAAAATTAAATAATATAAATACAGATTCCAGTGTTGATCCAATAGAAAGAATGAAAGAAAGATTACAGAAACAAGTATCTGAATATAAGAAAACTAGATTTACTCGTTATTTTATAAATCATAGTTGGAGAATAGCATTTATAGTACTTTGTATAATATTATTATTAGTATGTATATTTACAGGATTTCCAATTAATGGTGATATAGATACTACAAATAATGGATCAAAATTTATGTCATTACTTGGATATACATCTGCAAATATTTTTATAGTATTATTAGTTACTGTACTAGGAATAGAAACTTTATTAAGTCGTACTGAATCAGAACAACTAAAAAAAGAATCAGCTAGAGTAGGAAATGATTTAACTGATAATAATAAAAATAATCCTAATCGTTTAAAAAAAATATTCCAAGCACTACAAGTAATAAAAAATAATAAAAATATAATAACTCGTAAAATTTTAGTCGACTCTAAATCTAAATATATTCCAAAAGAATTTTCTGGACAAAATGAATCAACAACTGAATTATATACTCAGGTAAAAAAAGAAATTAATGAATTATCTTTAGATGATATGCCTGAATTAATTGAACTATTATAAAATTGAATATATATATTTATTAAATATAAAATAAAGAATGCAAAAATTACCAAACGATTTACAAGAATGTATTCTAAAATTTTCTAATCCATATAAAGAATATTTTAAAAAAAATATTATTAATAAGATAGATCCATCTATATTATTAATTCATAATGGATGTGAACATTGTTATATTATAAAATTAAAAAACTTAATAGGTCTATGTGATAAATGTTATAATAATAAAAAACAAATCATAAATCCAAAAATATTTTCATTATATACTTTATCTATAAATAAAGATATAAAAAAATTAGTATTTGCATTATCAGATACTAAAAGAATACTAAATATATTGTCTAATAGTAATACTATTTATGCTAATGGACCATATACATATATTCATTATGAAATACGTAGAGGTCCATTAGTATGGACTAATAAACAAAAAAAATGTAAAATCTTAAGAAAAATATATTTATAATTATACAATTTATTTTTTTTAGTTATAAATATTATCAATATAATCTTCCCATTCATCATAATCACCATATAATTTTTCAGATTCATAAGTATTATTTACAAATTCTGGATAACTATCACACATATCATGACTACAATGAGATTCATAAGTATTATTTACAAATTCTGGATAACTATCACACATATCATGACTACAATGAGATTCATAAGTATTATTTACAAATTCTGGATAACTATCACATATATCATGACTATAATGAGATTCATAAGTATTATTTATAAATTCTGGATAATTACTTGTATTTTGATTATAAATGGTTAACATTTTATTATTTAATTCTTCTAATACAGATTGATAAGTTAAACTATGCTTATAGAAGTAATAATCCATAATTATATTTGCTAATGTTATTATTTTATTTAATAAAAAAATATTCAATTTTATATTTATTTTATTATTATTTTACATTCATCGCTATTTAAATAACCATAGGTAGAATATATTTCTATATCATTTTCAAATATTGTTAAAATATATATTATTTTATTATTTTCAAATTTAAATATTAATTCTATTTTTTCATTACTATTTAATGATATTGTATGTGCAATTGTTTCTTGCTCATTATAATTATAATTTAATGTAATAAAATTTTCAATAGAATTATTAAATAATTTAGTTATGATATTTTTATGATGCTCCTTTAATTGTTTAAATTTATCTGATGATACTATAGTGATACGATTTATTTGATCCATAATTATATTAATTCAAAATATTTTTATTATCAATTTAACAAAATAATTTATAATTTATAATTTAATTATGAAATAACAAAATTGAATATTCATATTTTTTATAATTAATTAATATGAATCTAATTATTCAAGAATTGTTGAATATTAAAAGAAATGAATTTGTAAATATTTCCGGATCTGTTATATTAAAAAAAATATTAATTCAGAATAACATACCTCATGCTTGGAATTCTAATGATATAGATATTTATATTTCAGTAAATAATATATCATTTACTACATTTAAATGTTTAAATTATATCAAAGATATATTAACATTTTTTACATACGGAACTAATAATCAAAATCAATTCATTAAAGATAAATTGTCTGATTATGCATATGATATCTCTAGAATTGTTGCGAATGCATATATTGATAAAATAAATAATGAAAATAATATTCAAAATAATACTGAAATTGATAACTATCGTAGTATATCTTTAAATATTTTAGATGTTATTAAATTTAATTTTGATAGTATTAATATTGATTTTATATTTATTGATATAGAAATTGATAGTTATATTATTAAGAATTTTGATTTATCTATTGTTCAAAATTATATTAATTCTGAAAACAGAATAATTCAATTTAATAATACAGATGATATTAAAAATTCAATTTGTAATTATAATTTAACTAAATTTGAATTTATTATATCACAAAATTCTAAATATAATATCTTTAGTTTTATTACTAGAATATATAAATATAATCAACGTGGATTTAAAATTTATTTAAACTATTTAAAATGTTTATCTAATAAAATAAATTGTTTATGTACAATTAAATTAGATTATAATTTTATAAATATTGTTAATCAAGGATATATATCATTTTATAATATTTATAATGGACATATTGATGATTGTTATAATAAATTATATTGTTATAAGAAAAAAAATCATAAAGGTATATGTAAATCCCATTATAATTTTGATGTAAACCTATGTAATAAAGAAATAGTATATTTAAAAATTAATAATTATAAATCAGAACCATTATTATTTAATTTATATCATAATTATTCAATTATATTAGTTACTATTATTAATAAAATCATATTACTTAGAGAATTAGATTTAAAATATACATTACATCCAAATAATATATTAAATATATTTGATGATTTATTAGAATAAACATTAAATATATTTGATATAAAACAATTGTTATACAATGTATAAAATTTTTTTGTTAGAAAAAATCGAAAAGATGTTCAACATGTTTATTAGGATTTAATAATAAGAATTGAAAAACAACATCAGGATGATAAAAATATTTCATTAATTCTTCATGACAAC
>Ga0164292_10000241_pt1 | contig 39853 bp, 34 predicted proteins | sample GEODES117metaG_FD_111486 | JGI IMG/M metagenome (GOLD analysis project Ga0164292, IMG submission 111486) | Eutrophic lake water microbial communities from Lake Mendota, Wisconsin, USA - GEODES117 metaG | ecosystem: Environmental > Aquatic > Freshwater > Lake | place: USA: Lake Mendota...
CTGGCAGGCCATCTATCTGTGGGAGCATCGTGCCGCGCCCCACCGCCGAACACTGCACCTGCATCTGATCGGGCAGTGAGCCGCAGAAACATGCAAATCCTGATGCGGAGAAGAGCTTGTGGCCAACGTCCTGGTCCGTTGTCATATATGGTTTTATCTCGGCCTTCACCCTCTGATTCGGGACTTTGATTTCTCCGATTCTTACTGATCAAGAAAGATCCGCTCTGGCGGTGGATTTCCCCGCTTGGGACGTGACGGGCCATTTCATGGAGCGGCATCTTGCCTTCTCCGACTTTTCCGAGGCTTTCGGCTTCATGGTGAGGGTGGCTTTGGCCGCGGAAGCCATAGGTCATCATCCGGATTGGAGCAATAGCTGGAATCGTGTAAGTATTGTTCTTTCCACCCATGATAGTGGTGGCCTCACGGCACTGGATCTCAAGCTTGCTCGCCATATTGATCGATTGCTGGGTGAGATAAAAGGCGGACAAAGCGAATGAATAGGATCCGTTCAAGGCATTCCGGTTGGTTCCCCTCAGGGGATGCTTGGGCTACTTTCCTTGTTGTGTCATTTCTTGCCTTGCCTGGGATCAAGGCCGTGGCTGAAGCGATTCAACTCGGCCTTTCCAGCGACATCAATTCCTGGGAAAGCACCGAATTTCTGATCAGTTACGCAGGTGGCTTTGTTCGTCGCGGCCTGGCTGGTTCGGCTTTGCTGGCCTGGAGGGAGTGGTTTCCCCTTCCCCATCCTGTGTTGTTGACGACGATCCTTGCGGTCATGACCGTTGTCGTGGTCACACATTTGATTGTAAAAAATGTTATTAAGTTGAGCCTGTTTGACGCGTGGGTAATTTGCTATTCGCCTCTTCTTTACCCCTTATTTGTTGCCTTTGATGCGCGACCTGTGGCAAGGAAGGATGGCTTTGCGTTTTTATTTATCATACTCCTTATCTGGCTGCTCAATCGTTTCCGATCCAGGCGACTTACTGTTCAGTTTGTCTTTGGCTTGATTCTGCTGCCCGCGTTGACATTGGCACATGAAATGATGCCAATGCTTCTGTTGGGTCCGTTTTTATTGATTGTCTTTTTGGAGCGCAGATCCAGTAACCTTTCCGTGCGCCAAGCCCTTGCCGTATGCGGCGCCCTTGCCTTGCCGTCTTTGCTTGTATTGATCCCCTGTTTTCTGTTCTCAAGGCCATCTCCTGAATTGGTGCAGAACATGTGCCTTTCCTGGCAAAAATACTTTCCTGATTTGCGCTGTACTCTGAATTCTCTTCCGGGGGCTTTCTCTACCCTTGCGGATTACAGCGTTTCTGATGACATGCTTAGCTGGATTCGTTCAGCGCCTCGTATCCGCCTTGAATCTGCTCTCGCCGCTGCCTATCTCTTAGCCTTTATCTGTGCTCCTTTGGGAAGGCTGGTGTCCCGCCAGATTCACGTCTCTCACGGACGCGGGGCTTTGATTGCGGCGATTACTGCTGTGATTGTCTTTTTGCCGAGTCTTCCTCTCTATTGGATTGCTACTGATTTCGGGCGCTGGGTTGCCTCTTCGCTCACCCTTGTTGTCCTGTTGATTTGCGACAAACAATTTTGTGCGCAAATGGATAATTTCGTGCGGGATCTACAGTATTCATTCCTGCGGTTTCCCCGTTTGTCCCCTGCCTTGTCTGGCGATATTCAATCCGTTTATTCCAATATGAATGGTCTGCTCGCCCTGGTTAATTTACTCTTCGCAGTACCGATATGCTGCGTTACGTTCTGGAATTTCAATCCACTGGCCCGCACATTGCTAGCCCCCTACGGTTTCTAGGGGGCAGCAGCCGACAGCAGTGGTTCAACTGGGTGCTGGATCGGCTCGAAATGCAGCTTATCCTCGCTCACATGCACATGGATGCCGGATCCCGAGGTGAAGGTTCCGGCCAGGATCCCCTTGGCGATTGGGGTCTCCAGCTCTCTCTGGATCGCTCGCTTCAGCGGTCTGGCCCCATACACAGGGTCGTAGCCCACATTCGCCAGCCAGTCGAGGGCTTCTGAATCCAAAGAGAGGCCTAGTTTCTTTTCCTCCAGGCGCTTGGCAAGGCGATTCACCTGCAGGTCCACGATCCTGCGCAGTTCCTCGGCACGGAGGCTGTGGAAGATGATCGATTCATCCAGTCTGTTCAGAAATTCGGGCCGGAAGTGGCTTCGCAGTGCCTCATTCACCCGTGTTTCCATTTCTGCGTGACGGCCTGGATCTCCAGCCAGGTCAAGGATCGATTGACTACCGATATTGCTGGTGAGGATCAGCACTGTGTTGGTGAAATCAACGGTCCGGCCCTGCCCGTCAGTCACTCTGCCGTCATCCAAAATCTGCAGCATCACGTTGAAGACATCAGGATGGGCTTTTTCCACCTCATCAAACAGAATCACAGCGTAAGGACGACGCCTCACCGCCTCGGTCAGCTGGCCGCCTTCCTCGTAGCCCACGTAGCCGGGAGGCGCTCCGATCAGTCGGCTCACGGCATGTTTTTCCATGTATTCACTCATATCGATCCGAACCATGGCCTCTTCGCTATCAAACATCTGAGAGGCAAGGGCTTTGCTCAGTTCGGTCTTGCCCACGCCGGTGGGTCCGAGGAAGAGGAAACTGGCAATCGGACGGTTCGGGTCTGACAGACCAGCCCGGGAGCGCTGGATGGCATCCGCCACAGCAGTGACGGCCTGCTGTTGTCCGATCACACGAGTGTGGAGTTCGTCCTCAAGATGGAGCAGCTTCTCCATCTCTGATTGCACCAATTTGGTGACGGGTATGCCTGTCCACTTGGCAATGACCTCGGCAATATCCTCTTCGGTGACTTCTTCGCGAAGCAGGGTTTTTCCTGTGTGGGCGCCGCTGAGTTCTGCCTCCTTGGCGGCAAGTTTTTTATGAAGCTCCGCCAGGGTGCCGTATTCCAGTTCGGCTGCTTTGTTGAGGTCATAGCTTCGTTTTGCCTGCTCCACCTGCAGCTGCACCTGCTCAATCTCCTCCTTGAGGGCACTCAGTTCATCGATCGAACCCTTCTCCTTCTGCCATTGGGCATTGAGGGAACTCTGCTGTTCCCCCAGTTCAGCCAGCTCTTTCTCCAGGCGCACCAATCGATCCCGACTGGCCGTATCCGATTCCCGACCCAGGGAGAGCTTCTCCATTTCCAGCTGCAGGATGCGCCGATCCAACTCGTCGATTTCTTCCGGCTTGGAGGTGATCTCCATCTTCAGCCGCGCCGCTGATTCGTCCATCAGGTCGATGGCCTTGTCCGGCAGGAAGCGATCAGCGATGTAGCGGCTGCTCAGCACCGCGGCAGCCACAAGGGCATTGTCCGCGATCCGCACCCCATGGTGCACTTCGTAGCGCTCCTTGAGGCCCCGCAGGATCGAGATGGTGTCCTCCACCGTCGGTTGATCCACGAACACCTGCTGGAAGCGACGTTCCAGGGCCGGATCCTTCTCGATGTGCTGGCGGTGCTCATCGAGGGTGGTGGCTCCGATGCAGCGCAGCTCGCCGCGGGCCAGCATCGGCTTGAGCAGGTTGCTGGCATCCATCGATCCCCCGGCGGCTCCTGCTCCCACAACGGTGTGGATCTCGTCGATGAACAGCACGATCTGTCCCTCGGAGGCGGTCACCTCCTTGAGTACGGCCTTGAGCCTTTCCTCGAATTCACCGCGGTATTTGGCACCGGCGATCAGGGCCCCCATATCGAGCGCGATCAGCTGCCGGTTCTGCAGGGCAGAGGGAACATCGCCGTTCACGATCCGCTGGGCCAGGCCCTCCACGATCGCGGTCTTGCCCACGCCTGGCTCCCCGATCAGCACCGGGTTGTTCTTGGTGCGGCGGGAGAGGATCTGGATCGTGCGCCGAATTTCCTCGTCGCGTCCGATCACAGGGTCCAGCTTGCCCTTCCGGGCTGCCGCCGTGAGATCACGGCCGTATTTCTCCAGGGATTCGTAGGTGCCTTCGGGGTTCTGATCGTTCACCTTCTGATTGCCCCGAACGGCGAGCACGGCCTCCTTGAGTTTGCGGGCATCCGTGCCCGACTGGGAAAGCAGCTGGCGGCCGCAGCGGTCATCTTCCGCCAGCGCCAGCAGCAGATGCTCGATGGCGATGTAGCTGTCGTCCAACTCCTTGCGCAGCCCATCGGCGCGGTCGAGCACGGCGTTGAGCCCTTTGCCCAGGTAGATGTTTTCGGGAGGGGCACTCAGGCTCGGCTGGTTGGCCGTGAATGCATCCAGCTTCTGACTCAGGGTGCCGATCTCCACCCCTGCCTTCTCGAGAATCCGGCTGGCCAGTCCCTGCTGGGCGAGCAGGGAGGAGAACAGATGGTCGCTTTCCATCTGTTGCTGGCGCTTCTGTTGGGCCAGCTGCTGGGCGGCCACGACGGCGCCCCAGGCTTTTTCGGTGAAGAGTTCGGCGGTGGGATTCATGGGGAACCTCCGGGCGGTCGCGTTGAAGGCACCGTATGGATGGCGGTGGCTGCCTCAGGGTGGGGGCACCGAACCGAAGGGTACGGTCCTCCCTACCAGGGTGGAAGGACCCGACCTCCCTGGTGCGAAAACCGTCGATATTGAAAGACTCAGAAGGGGATTCAGAAAGGGATCACCACATCGCTGTAGCGCGGATCCTGGTAGGTGATCTTGAGGGCTTCTGCCAGCGGGGTGGGACGCACCGCGAAGATCCCAGGCCAGTCGATCAGTTCAAATTCATCCCCAGCGGTAAGGGCTTTCAGCTGGTCGGTGGTGAAGGCAGGCTTGCGGTTGATCCAGGCCCAGAGACGCAGCAGAAACGCAAACACCGGAATCGGTAGGGAGAGCATCACGGTGGAGGAGCCGACGGCGGAGCGCAGGCTGCGCATCAGATCGATGTAGCGAATGCGCTCGATGCCGGTGATGTCATACCTTCCCTGAAGTGAGGGCTGTTCCAGACAGCTCTGAATCACCCGGCAGAAGTCGCCCACGTAGAGGGGTTGGCGGATGAAGCGACCATTTCCCGGGATCGGAAAGACCGGCATCCGTTGCATGAACCGAGCCAGCCAGCCGAGGTGCTTGCGATCAAACCATCCGAACATCAGGGTGGGTCGAAGCACGATCGCCTCCGGCCAGCGCTCCACAACCATCCTTTCCTGGGTTCGTTTGGTGGTGGTGTAAAGGTCTTTGGCTACGGAATTCACCACGGAGCTGCTGATATGCACGAGGTGCTGCACGCCTGCCATCTGCAGCTGATCGAGTACTACCTGGGCACTGGTGATGTTGTTGCGTTCAAACTGGCTGGCGTCCGTATTGCCAATCTCCGCCTGGAGCATCACACAGGCGTCTTGGCCCTGCAGGAGGCTGGGCCACTGCATTCCTTCGGTCTGGCAGAGGTCTTCCACCAGGAAGGTCACGTTTGGGAAAAGTTTTCTTCCTGCCTCCACCGCCACCTGCTTCTTGTCGACGACAAGCAGATTCCAGCTGGGATGGGATTCCAGCAGCGTCGCAATCAGATTGAGGCCAACAAGACCAGCGCCTCCGGGCAGAAAAATTTTCATGGTGTCGTTGCGCCCCCACGGCTGCTGCAGGGTAATCCAGAGGGAGGGTTCAATCTCTTCAAGGGGGAGGAAGGGTCAGGCTGCCTGCATTGCCGCACAATCTGCGGGGACAGCCATCGGCGCCGTAGATGGCATCGGCAGGGGAGAGACAGCCCAGGCGGTTCTTCAAGGGCACCTGGCGGGGCTGGATGCGGAGGGGCTGCAGGGCTGCCTGCTCGCGCGGCACGATCAGGGGACAGGCTTTGGAGGGATCGATCGGACCGCTGAGTGCCTCCGGTTGGTTCGGTGATGGAGTCTGGGCCCTTGCCGCCGGAATGGCGATAAGGGCCAGGCCCAGGCCGAGTGTCCAAAGGGGAAGGGCCGGCACTGGGCTCGCCATGATGCTGCCGTGATCAGGAGCTCTCAGTCTGCCCATGGCGTCCCCATCCTTTGATCCTGCCGATGCCGATCTTGTTGTCCAGCTCGCCCACGCCTCTCGGGAATTCGATGCCACCGGAGTTGACCCCGAGCGCAACTGCTGGCTGGCTGTACATCGCCATGTTCACGGGGTGCTTCCCTCGGAGTACGACATCCGGGAGGTGCCGGAGGAGCTCTATCTGGCGGTGCTGGCGTGTCGCAGGCAGCTTGGGTGAGGCCTGCCAGGACGGCCATAAAAAAGCCCCGACTTGGCGGGGCTTCCGTGCTTCCGACCTGCGGAAACCGATCAAGCGAAGGGGGAACCTGGAGGATCAGGACCAACCTTTGGTGGACATCTCTTCGACGTAGGCGGCGACGTCGGCGATGTCGCCGGCGCTGAGCTTGCCGCCGAAGGCGGGCATGGCGTTTTTGCCGTTGGTCACCTGGGTGGCGATGGCCGCTTCATGATCGGCGCTGTAGTTGGCCAGGTAAGCCTCGAGAGCATCCTTCTTCAGGGTGCGTTCGGCATTCACCACGTTGCCGCCGCCCATATGGCAGGCTGCGCAGTTGGCAGAGAAGATCTGAGCGCCGTGGGCGGTGTCGGCGGCGAAGCTGGGGGCCGCGCCAAGCACCAGCGCCAGGCAGAGAGCGAGAAGGGAGAAGAGGCGACGCATGGGAAAGCGCTGAGGGTGTGCCCTAAAGCACAAGCAACCTGTCCAAGTTAGGAGTTGGGCGTAGCGGATGTTGCCCGTACCAGGGGGATTCGAAACAATTCCGTGGTTTCTCCCTGCCAAAAGCACCCGGCTTCTAGGCGGGGGGCAGCGGCACGGGCCCGCGGTGCGGGAAGCCGGCGGTTTCAAGGACTGCCTCCAGGGTGGGGGCATAGCTCACCAGGCCGAATCTTTCCGGAGGACTTACCGGATCATGAACAAAATGACGCTGGCGGATCGAGAACCGATCCCAGGCGTTCACGTCGATCCGCAGCAGTTTGATCAGCCCTTCGATCAGCCAGCCGCGCAGGTCCACCCCGAAGGAGGGCCAGCGCAGGCCGCGCCAGCGACAGATCGTACGCACCGCTCCGTTGACGGTGATCGCCTCCTGGCCCAGCACCAGCCTTCGCACGGGGCCCTGGTGGGGTTCGGGGTTGGCCTGGTGCGGCTGGGTGGCGAGGTGGGCGCAGACCGTGGCGATGTCGGCGGCGTGGATGAAGTGGAAGCTGGCCTCCGCCCGCAGCCAACGGGCCAGCCACAGCCATGGAACGGCTTCCCGCAGGCCGGCCGTCAGATAGCTGGTGGGGTGAACATCACCGGGGCCCACCCTGCCCCCGAATACCAGGGTGGGAAAGATGGCGACGATGCGCTGAGCCAGCGGGTGCTGTTCGAGTTCTTCCAGGCACTGGGCCTTGGTCTGGATGTATTCCGTGCCGTAGGCCCTGGCTTCGGGTAGCAGCTGCAGCTGCCGATCAAGGATGCTGGCCGTGGAGAAGTAGATCACCTGCTCCAGCCGTTGTGGATCGGTGAGCCGCAACAGTTCCTTCACCGCCACCACATTCACCTGCCGGGCCCTCTCGGGATCTCCCCAGGCGGTGGCGGTGTGGATGATCCTATGGCAGCTGGCGATCGCCTCGGCATGGGGGCCCAGATTCCGTAGGTCACCGACCAGCAGGGTGATCCGGGGATCGTTGACCGGGACCGAACGCAGCTTGCTGGGATCACGCAGCAACAGCAGCAGCTGCGCGTCGCTGGTGTTGTACAGCCGTTCGGCGATGTACTGACCTACACAGCCGCTGGCTCCGGTGATCAGGATCCGGGGGCGCTGGCCCGGCGGGGTGACTTCCGGCCGCTGCAGGGCGGGGTTCAAGCCACCGCTCCGAGCAGTTCGTTCACGGCTTTGCCGGTCTCGAAGAACACGCGCGCATTCTCTTCGGGGGTGCCGGGCAGGATGCCGTGGCCGAGGTTGAGGATGTGCCTGCGGCCGTGGGCCTTGCGCACGCAGTCGAAGATGCGCTCGCGGATCGCCTCCGGGGTGCCGAACAGCAGGCCGGGGTCGACGTTGCCCTGAACGCCCACATGCTCGGGCAGGCGGGCGATGCCCTCGGCCATGTCCACGGTCCAGTCCAGGGAGACGATGTCGACGCCGGTGCGGCCCATCCGCTCCAGCACCCCCGCGCTGCCCGAGATGTAGAGGATCAGGGGGGTGTCCGGATGGGTGGCTTTCACCTGGTCGATCACCCGCTTCTGATAGGGGGCGGCGAAGGTGTCGTAATCGATGGGCGAGAGCTGGCCGGCCCAGCTGTCGAACATCTGCACCACCTGGGCACCGGAATCGATCTGATAGCGCACATAGGTGGCGATCGAATCGGCGAGATGGTCCAGCAGCCTGTGGAGCAGTTCCGGCTCCTGGAAGGCCATCGCCTTGATCACCGCATAGTTTTTGGAGCTTTTGCCCTCCACGGCATAGGCCGCCAGGGTCCAGGGGGCCCCCACGAAACCGAGCACGGCGGCTTTGTTGCCCACATCGGCCCGCAGCCGACCCAGCACCTCTCCCACGAACGGAAGGGCCTCGGCTGGGTTGAGGGGACGCAGCGCCTCCACCTGGGCCTGGGAGCGGATGGCGGGCTCGATGATCGGCCCCTTGCTCTCGATGATGTCGAAGTCGATGCCCATGCCCGGCAGGGGCGTGAGGATGTCCGAGAACAGGATCACACCATCGGGCTGGAAGGCGTGGAAGGGCTGCATTGAGATCTCATAGGAGAGATCGGGGTTCTCCGAGCGCTCCCGGAATCCTGGATGGCGATCGCGAAGGTCGCGGTAGACCTTCATGTAGCGACCGGCCTGGCGCATCATCCAGACGGGTGGGCGCTCCACCTGCTCACCTCGGGCGGCGCGCAGCAGCAGGGGGGCGGTCTCGGTCATGGAGCCAGGCGGATCGGCGATCCGGAAACCTAGCGGAGCGACCCCGACCGCTTTGCCGGGCCGTCATCAGTCGTGGCAGAGGCGTTGCCGTCTGTTCGGGGCTTGCCAGGCGATGAGAATGGGCCTCAGCTACCGACAGGAGTGCGCCACGACCCGAGCCTTCCCGCGCAAGACCTTCACCATGCTCCGCCGCCGGGTCGGACGGCGTGGTCGGTTGCTTCATTGCTGCGGGCCGCTGGTGGGTCTTGTCGCCCTGTTGCAGGGCTGTTCGGGTGCTCGTCAGACCCTGCATGTGGTGGTGGTTCCCACCGGTCGCCTTGAGTGGCTGCAGCGTGACAACCAGGACCGGATCCACTGGGATCCCCTGCTCCGCGAGTTCCAGCGTCTCCATCCGGACGCCCAGCTGCAGTTTTCGGTTGTGCCGGAAGTAGATCTCGAGGCAACCCTCCGGCGGGATCGCAGCCGGGGTCTGGGTCCCGATCTGCTGGTTCTGCGGGCACCGGTGGCGAATGCTCTGCTGGAGCAGGGGCTGGTGGAGCGCTTCAACGATCAGCCGGCCTGGCGCCGCACCCAGACCCTGCTGGATTCGAGCGCGGTGCATCGCGTCACCACAGCGCCGGGGGTCTCGGGGCTGCCGGTCTACAGCGTGCTCACCCTGGCCTGTTTCGATCGCCAGGTGGTGTCGCAGCCCCCGGCCAGCCTTGCCGAGCTCCTGGCCCTGGCCGCCTCCGGCCGGCCGGTCGGGGTGGCGGTGGATTCGATCGGAATCTGGTGGAGTGCCGGCGCCCTCGGCGCCCAGGACGCCATGGCGCCGATCCTCACCGGCAATCCCCAGGACCCACCTGTCACTCCATCCGCCAACCGCACCGCCCTGCTGCGCTGGTTGACCTGGCTGCGGCTGCTCAGTCTGCAGAGCCGGGTGGATATCGGCAGCGGACCCCGCGAGCTGATCGATGGTCTGGCGAGTGGCCGCCTCAGCTGGATTCCCTGCCACAGCCCCGCCCTGGGCCACCTTGAGCGCAGCATGGGGAAACGGCTCGGAGTCGCTCCCCTGCCCGGCGGTCCTGCCGGCCCCCCCACCCCTTACACCACGATCATGGTGATGGCGCTGGGCAGTGATTCTTCTCCGCGCCAGCGCCGGCTGGCCCTGGAACTGGCCGAGCTGAGCCTCGATCCCCTCGTGCAGCGGAAGCTCACCTTGGAGAGCCAGATGGTGTTGCCGGCGAATCGCTACGTGCCGGTGCCCGTGGCCAGTTCCGGTCGCCTGGCGGCCCTGGAGCAGGCCCAGCGGCAGTTCAATGGCCGTTCCAGGCTGCTGACGACCTCCTACTCCGCAGACCGGGAGCGACAGAAGGAGCCCGTTGTCGAAGATCTGCTCTGGAAGGTGATGCTGGGGGTGGTGACACCCCAGCAGGGCGTCGAAGCCTTGATGCGCCTCGGCCCCCCTTCCTGATGTCCACCTTCCTGACCGAGCTTCAGGGCTGGCTCGCTTTCCTCCAACGACCGGCGGTGCTGCAGCAGCTCCTGCCCGTGGGCCTGCTGCTGCTGGCCCTGACCCGACTGCGGCGTCTGCCCCGCGGGGGCGGCCGCTGGGGCTGGCTGTGGGACCTGCCCCTGGTGGTGCCGCTGCTGGCGGGGGAGCTGCTGGTGCTGCTGGTGCTGTTGGGGCTGGGGCAACGGGGGGGACTGGTGTTGCTGCTCGGCCAGATCAGCCTGGCCTGGCTGCTGCTGAGGTTGTTGGAGCGCCAGCTGTTGGCACGTTTCCTGCCGCCCCAGCTGTTGCAGTTGCTCAGCACCCGCCTGCTGCGGCCGCTCTTCCTGCTGGTGGTGCTGCTGCAGGTGCTCGATGCGCTCGGCAGCCTTGCGGACCTGGCCGCTGTGCCGCTGGGGGTGTGGTTCGGCGGGGCGATCCGCTTGGGGGATCTGTTTACCGTGCTGGTGATGCTCTACCTGTTGCTGGTGGGTGTCCGCCTGCCGGCCGCCGGGGTGAGCCTGCTGGTGCAGAGGGGCCTGGGGATCAGCGAGGGCAGCCGCCGCGCCCTGGACCAGATCCTTCAGTACGTGATTTTCAGTCTGGGCCTGATCTGGGCCATGGGCCGGCTCGGGTTCAACCAGACCGGTGTGCTGGCGATCGCCGGCGGATTGTCCGTCGGGCTTGGTTTCGGCATCAAGGAGGTGTTCTCCAACATCGTGAGCGGCCTCTGGCTGTTGATCGAGGGATCGGTACGCCCTGGCGAGGTGCTGATGCATGACGGCGAGGCCTGCGAGGTGCGTCGCCTTGGTCCCCGCGCCACCACTCTCTGGCGCAGTGGCGACAACGCCGAGGTGGTGGTGCCCAACCAGAGCTTCTTCACCGCCGCCACCACCACTTACACCCGCAGCGATCGGATGCGCCGCTGCGCACTCCACCTGGCCATGGCCCCCAGCCATTCGCCCGACAGGATTGTGGCTTTGCTGGAAGCAATTGCCAGGGATCACCCTGCCGTTCTGAAGAATCCGGCGCCCAGGGCCCGCCTGATTCAGTTTGGCCTTAGCCACTACTCCTACACGATTTATTATTCAATTGCCGATCCCCTGTTGGTTGATTCGGTGACCGCCGATCTGCGTCTCACGATCTGCGGAAGGTTCAGCGCCCTGGGGCTGGATCCCCCTGCCTGAAGCGCCCGGGTTCAGGCCTGAAGCGCTGCGGGTTCTGCCGCCACCTCCGGCAGGCGCGTGGCATCGTGGCGGAATACCAGCACACTCAGGGGGGGCAGGCAGAGATCGAGCGATTGGTCGTAACCATGAATGCCCCATTCATCGGTGAACTTGCCACCGAGATTGCCCAGATTGCTGCCTCCGTAGCGGTTGCTGTCGGTGTTGAAGGCCTCTTCGTAAAAGCCCCCGATCGGTACTCCAACCCGGTAGTGGGAGTGGCTCTGGGGAGTGAAATTGGCCACCACCACCAGCCAGCGACCGCTGCTGCTGTCGCGGCGCATGAAGCTGATCACGGAATGGCGATTGTCGTTGCAGTCGATCCACTGGAATCCGTACTGATCGAAGTCGTCACGCCACAGGGCCGGTTCAGACTTGTAGAAGGTGTTGAGGTCATCCACCATCCGCTGCAGGGCCTGATGGGGCTCATGTTGGAGAAGCTCCCACTGCAGATCACCCCATACATTCCATTCGGCCCGCTGGCCGAACTCCATGCCCATGAAGATTGTTTTCTTGCCGGGATGGGTCCACATGTAGGCCAGCAGGGCCCTGACATTGGCAAATTTCTGCCAGTCGTCTCCTGGCATCTTATGGAGTAGATGGCTCTTGCCATGCACCACTTCATCGTGGCTGAGGGCCAGCATGAAGTTTTCGGTGAAGGCGTACCAGATCGAGAAGGTGACGTTGTTCTGATGGAACTGGCGGAACCAGGGATCGAGCTCGAAGTAATCGAGCATGTCGTGCATCCAGCCCATGTTCCACTTCAGGTTGAACCCAAGGCCACCGATGTCGGTGGGCTGGGTCACCATCGGCCAGGTGGTGGATTCCTCGGCGATGGAAAGCGCGCCGGGGTAGTGCTGGAACAGCACATGGTTGGCCTGCTGCAGAAACTGGACGGCTTCGGTGTTCTCCCGGCCGCCATGTTCGTTTGCCAGCCACTCGCCGTCGGGACGGAGGTAATCGCGGTAGAGCATCGAGGCCACCGCGTCGACCCGGATGCCGTCGATGTGGAACTGCTCAAACCAGTAGATCAGGTTGGCCACAAGGAAGTTGCGCACTTCGTTGCGGCTGTAGTTGAAGATCAGGGTGCCCCACTCCTTGTGCTCACCGATCCGGGGATCGGCATGCTCGTAGAGATGCTGGCCATCGAAGAAGGCCAGGCCATGGGCATCCTTCGGGAAGTGACCCGGCACCCAGTCGAGAATCACCCCCAGCCCTTCGGCATGAGCGCGGTCCACGAAGGCCCGGAACTCATCCGGGGTTCCGAAGCGGCTGGTGGGGGCATACCAACCGGTCACCTGATAGCCCCAGGAGCCATCGAAGGGATGCTCGGAGATCGGCATCAACTCGATATGGGTGAACCCCCGCGCCTTCACGTAGGGGATCACCCGGTCCGCCAGTTCGGGATAGGTGAGCAGCCGGGCCCCGGGTTTCAGATCGGCGGCAGGCACCGGGGGACGGGGGCTGCCATCAGCTTCGAGGAACGGTTGCTCGGCGGAGCCATGGATCCAGCTGCCGAGGTGCATCTCGTAGACCGAGATCGGCTGGTCGAGTGGGTTGCGGCTGTCCCGCTCCTGCATCCAGGCCTGATCCTTCCAGTGGTACTGGTCCAGGCGGGCCACCACCGAGCCGTTGTTCGGACGCACCTCGTGGCGGAAGCCGTAGGGATCTACCTTCTGATAACAGTGGCCGTTCTGGGCCCGTACCTCGTACTTGTAAATCTGGCCGGCCTTTAGCCCGGGAATGAACAGTTCCCAGCATCCCCCCATCCGGGATTGCATCGGATGGTGTCGGCCATCCCAGCCATTGAAATCTCCGAGCACAGAGACGCTGCGGGCGTTCGGGGCCCACAGGCAGAACTGCACCCCGGCCACGCCCTCGCGCTCCAGCACATGGGCTCCCATCCGTTGCCAGATGTGGTGATGGTTGCCCTGGGCGAAGAGATGGTGGTCCAGTTCGCCCATCCATTCCTGGCGGAAGGCCCAGGGGTCGTGCTGCTCGTGTTCGATGCCACCCCGCTGGACCCTCACCCGGTAGCGATCGCCGGGGTCGCCCGGCAGTTCACGCTCGAACAGCCAGGGGTGGTGCGGGTTGACCATCGGCAGGGCCATCAGCCCCGATTCCCCTTCTGCCAGGAGCTCCACACTGCTGGCTTCGGGCATCCACACCCGCACCACCCAGCCGCCGGAGTCGAGCGGTTGGGGACCCAACACCGCGAATGGGTGATCGTGGCGGCATTCCGCCAGCCGGTGGGCATCTTCGACCATCCAATCAAGGCTGGGCAGCACCATGGCGTATCCGTGGACGACGCCGGGAGCTTACGGTGATTTGGTGCCTGCTCAACGGGCCGATGGCTGGTTCAGCTGATCAGTGGGGAAATCAACGCCGATGATGCTGTTGTCGCTGTCGAGGATCACGTAAAGGCTGTCGGTGAGCCTGGTGAATTCGGTGGTGATCAGGACGAGTTTCATGTCCGAGGTGTGCTCGGAACGACTGATCTTCCTCACCTTCACAAAATTGCCGGTGACCCGTTGCAGGTTCTGCCATTTCCGCTGCAGTCCCGCTGCGGTGATCTCGGATTGCATGTCCGGGCTGAGGAAGCTCATCGCTGCGACATAGCGACCCTGAATCACCGCATCGATGAATCCACGGGCCACCTTCTCGGCGGGCTGGTCGGAAACGTTGAGGTGGTAGCCCTCCAGGCGACCATCGCCATCAATCACCATCAGCAGATCCCGGACACCGGCGCTGGTCTGGAGGGTCGCTTCCACCGTGCTCGATTCGACGCCGGGGCTGATGGCGGTGATCTTCCAGCTCTGAACCTTGGGCTGGCGGCGCAGGTGGTTCTGCACCAGAGTCGGACTGGTCATCCGCTGCAGGCTTGGGGCGAACTGGGCATAGCGTTCGTTGGCATCGCCATCGCGCAGGGCCCGCAGGATCCGTTCCGCTGCCGCCCGTGCTTTTACCTCACTGAGGGCGCTGCTGGGCTGGGTTCTGAGCACACTGGGCGCCGTAGCGGAGGGTGGGGTCTGGGCCTGGGCCAGTCCGGTCAGGGTCAGCGGCATGGCCAGCAGCAGCAGCAAGCCGCCAGCCCTGCCCAGCGAACCGCGGAACTGCCGGCGGCGGGCAGGGGCCAAGGCTGGGAACATCGGGCGGGGCATTGAAAGGGTCCTGGAGGTCGGCTCAGTTTGCCCCAGTCAGCGGCTCCAGCCAGAGGTGGCTTTTAGCGAGATCCAGAAACAGGGTGATTTCGCGGTGGTCGGGGCTGGTGCCCCCCTGCGGCACGCTCCCGTCGCCAGGGTTCACCGCGATCTGGGGCCAGGCAGCCGCGGCGATCGAGAGGCGCAGCCGCTGACCGGCGGCCAGCCGAATGAACAGCGGCTGCAGGCGAATCAGGCGAGGGGTCGGCCCGAGGCATTCCTCCCCCCGGAAGCGGGCCACGCCCGTGCTCAGTTGCTGCACGCCCGGCCCGTCCCCTGCCAGGGCCGAAAGGGCCAGACAGAGGTCATGGCCGGGCTGATCGGCCGCTACGGTCAGCCGCAGCCAGGGGATGCCCAGCAGCTCGAGGGGCTGGGCCAGGGGGGCGGAGCTGAAGCACACCACATCCGCCCGGCGATCCAGATCCCCCCGCTCCACCATCCCCGCATCCAGGCCGAGATGGCCCCCTCTGCCGGGCACCGGCCGCCACGGATCGTGCACCAGCGTCACCGAACCCGACCCCTGCCCGGGGGGCCGCAACCTCCCCTCCGCATCGGAGATCGCCGCCAGCCCATCACTGGCCAGCGACCAGCCCTGCTGGGCCAGAAAGGGAGCGTCGATCGCTGCGGAAGGTTCCGGCTCCAGCTCCAGCCAGCCCCGCTGGTCACTGCCCGATTGCCGCCACTGCAGGGCGATCGCAGCAGCAGGCCGCTCTGCGGGCGAAGCTGCTGCTCCGGCTCCGGCTTCGGCTTCGGCTTCCGCTCCGGCTTCGGTTTCGATGGGCAGATGGCGTTGGAAGAACTCCAGCTGGACGGCATCGATGCCCCCCTGCCAGTCGAGATGGGTCCATTGGCCGATGCGCAGCTGGGCCTGGCCCCCCGCCTCCCGGCTGGCTTGCCACAGATCGAGCACACCCCGCAGATGGGGATCGTGCCAGCCGCCGATCAGCAGCATCGGCCGGCGCAGCAGGGCGGGGAGCACGGCATGGCGGCGCCAGCCCTGGGGCTGCAGCGGGTCACGCCCCAGCCATTCCAATCCCATCCCCTCGGGATCGTGGCGTTGCAGCAGGGCCAGGCCGTCGTGCAGAAAGCTGCCGCTTTCCAGGCTGCGGCGGATTTCCTGCCAGCCATCGGCATCGCCGCAGCGCCGGCAACCCTGGGCCGCCAGCTGCAGGGCCCATGCCAGTCCCAGGGCCCACCAGTGGGCACCGTTGTCGCTGGCCCAGTGCTCGCGTTCGTCCAGCCCTGCCATGGCCGGCACCAGGCAGTCGGGAAGGGGGTCCGGCCCCGGGCTCGAGGATCCCTGCCGGGATTCCTGGCCTGCATTCAGCAGCTGGGTGGCCCCTTGATAGGAAAAGCCATAGGTGCCCACCCTGCCGTCGCAGCCCGGGAGGCTGCGGGCCCAGGCCACGGCGGTGGCCCCATCGGTGGCCTCCTGGGCGAAGCCGCTGAACACCCCTTCCGAATCGCCGCGGCCGCGTACGTCCTGCACCGCCACCAGAAACCCTTTGCTTGCGTACCAGCTGGGATGGGCATAGGTGACCGTGGAGGCGAGGGCTCGGCCGTAGGGCTGGCGCATCAGCAGCAGCGGCCTGGGAGTGTCAGCGCCGCCGGGTCGCCACAGACGGGTGGCCAGTCGCGCGCCGTCGCTGCATGGCATCCAGAGTTCGCATGGGCCTTCCACCGCCCGGGGGGCTGCCGCCATTCAGCGCACGTCGGGGCAATGGAGCCCGATCACGTAGGTGGCAAGCACCTCCGCATCCACCTGGCTGAGCCCCTGCTCCTTCGCCACCACATCGATCGAGCTGCGGGAGGTGGCCGAGATTCCCTGGGCGTTGAGCTCCTTGAAGCGGCCGCAGAGACTCCTGGCCAGGGCGGGATTCTGCTTGACCGATTCCAGCAAGGGTGAGGCGGACCAGCCGGGGGCCGCAGGCATCGCTGCCAGGCCTAGGGCCAGGCCCATCCCCAGCAGCGAACGCAACGGCAATCGAGAGGCCAGTGGAACGGGATGTGCCAAGGGCTGCCGAGGAAGGGATCGGATCTTTTCCATTTCAGGGAGAGACGGCCCTCGCCCCTGTTCGGTTGGGGTCAGTTCGCGGAGCGACCGGAGGCCTGGCGCGCCCTGTGGATCCAGCCATGGACGGTGGCCAGTGTCAACGGTGGTGCCGCGGGCCCCAGCAACCGGCGTTGCAGGCGGCCCACCTGGAGCAGCAGAGCCTGGGGATCGCTGGCGGCAAGCCCCTCGCGGCTGGCGATGCCGGCATGGAGAAGCAGGGCGGCCTGTTCGGGGGGCACATCCAGGTCCACCACCAGGCGTGCCTGGCCCCGCAGCCGCAGCAGCCGGGCTTCGCTGGTGCGGCCATCGGCTGCCAGCGCCCGCAGCTGGGAATCCTCCAGCGCAGCTAGAGCTGCCCAATCGTGGATGCCCACCGCCTGGAGCCGCTGTCGTTCCGCCCGGAAGTTGGTGGGGAGCGCCCCGAAAGGGTCCTGGGCTGCTTTGGGCGGGCGCTGGGCCATGGCGTCAGGGTTGCAGCTGCACGCTGCCGCTGGTGAGGTCGCGCCGCGCTTCGGCAAGGATCCGGGGGCGGCCACTGTCGGGCCCGATCGGTTCGATCCGGCGCAGGCGAACCCGTACTTCCCCATCGGCACTGCTGCGGCCGTTCATTCGCAGATTGCGGGCCACCTCCTCCACCGTGGGCTCAAAGGCCTCGGGATCCAGGTCTGCGGGGGCCGCGGCGATCACCAGGTCGGTGCCGTTGTCGTAGACGACGGGCACACTCACGGCCCCTGGCACCCGCACCCGCGGCGCATAGCTGATCGCGAAGGCCAGGCAGGAGAGCGCCAGCAGGGCCGTGAAACTGGTGATTCCCACCAGACGGAAACGCACCCCCCAGCGCGCCACGAACCCTGCCACCGTCAGCACGGCCAGAACACCGCTGGCGGCACCCAGCCATTCTCCGGCCACGAGCAGAATCGGATCGGCGGCCATGGGGGACTGGGGAAGAGGGAACAGGCTCCTTATATTGCGGCCGACCTCGCCCCCGTCAGTCCGAATCGGATGAAGTTGCGGCTGGAGCGATGGTCTCCCCTGCTCAGGCACCTGCTCCGGTGGATGGTTCGCTGGGGACTGCGGGGGGTGGCGGCCACCACCGTGCTCAGCCTGCTGGCCCTGCTGCTGCTGTTTCGCTGGTACGACCAGGTGCTGGCTGGTCTCTACGGCCGGTGGCGCCCCAAGCTGGAGCAGCAGATCGGCCAGGTACTGGGCCACCCCCTCAGCCTCGGGCCCTACCGCGGCATCGGTTTCGACGGTGTGCTGATCGGACCCAGCCGCCTCGGGCCTGGCCGCCAGGACGGCTCCACCGCCAGCGTCGAAGGGGCGCGGGTGATGGTGCATCCCCTGGCCAGCTGGCGGCAGCGCACATGGATCCTCGACCTCAGCTTCCAGGGGGCCCAGGCTGACCTCCGCCGCAACGGCCAGGGTCAGTTCTGGGTGCTGGGGCCGATCCAGGCGGGCCAGAAACCACCCCGTCTCGATCTCACCTTCCGCCTGCTGGAGCCCGGTCGGGTTCGTCTCCATGGGATCGGCAATCGGCTGGGGAATGGGCTGGGGGCTGCCGACCGGATCCTGCCGCTGGAGGCCCTGGGCCAGGTGGGTCTGCGCATTCATCGCCATGAGGTGGACTGGCGCACCGTGGTGCGCCTGCCAGGGGCTTCGGGATCCGCCCTGGTCAACGGCGGCGGCCAGTGGCAGCAGCGGCGTTGGACCAGCAAAGTGGAGAGCCGGGGGCTGGCCCTGGCCCCGTTGTGGCCCCTGCTGCCGATCCGGGGGGGGCCGGCGGGAGGGCCGCCGGGCTTGTTGAGCGGCCAGGCCGACGGGCGGCTCGACCTCAGCCTGGTGCGGGGCCAGCCCGCTTGCCGTGGTTCGCTCCAGCTGCGCCAGGTCCGCTGGCGCCCCTCCGCCGGGGCGGGGGCCCTGGTCAGTGAGCTTCTGCCCCTCCAGTGCCGCGAGCGGCAGCTGGAGCTCGCCAGCAGCGCCTGGAGCTACGGCAGCTGGCGCGGCGCCGTGGCGGCTACGGCCGGATTGGATCGTCGCCTCGGGCTCAACCTGCGGATTCGCCCCCCCGCTTCCAATCCGCTGGGAGCCACTCCCATCCTCACCAGCCTGGTGGGCAGCTGGCAGAACGGCGGACTGCGGATCAGCACGCTCGAGGCCCGCAGGGGGGCTTCCCGTCTGCAGGCCAGGGGGACCTTCGGCAGGCAGCTCGATCTGCAGGGAAACTGGATGCTGGAGCGCTCCGATCTCCCCGGCGCCGCGCGGCTGCCCGACTGGCTGTTCTCCTCTCCCCTGCGGGGGTCCCTGGCCCTCGATGGCAGCCTGGGCCGCCCCCGGCTTCGCCTTGCCACGGGCCAGCCGGCCCAGGTTCTGGTGGGTCCCTGGCAGGCCTCCCTCGAATGGAGCGCCAACCAGCTGCGCCTCCAGCAGTTCCGCTCGGCCCACCTGCAGGCCAGCGGCACCTTGCCCCTGGCGATTCGTTTCGGCAAGGGGCTGGAGCGTGGGGATCTCGATGCCCAGCTCGAACTGAGCGCCTATCCGCTGGCCAAGCTCAACCCCCTGCTGGGTTCCAGCCTGCGCGGCAGCCTGGAGGCGGGGGGACGGGTGCAGGGCCCCCTCACGGCCCTGCGGCCCGATCTGGTTTTCCGGGTGCAGCACCCCGGTGTCGGGCCGCTGCAGCTCCAGGAAAGATGGCAGGGCCATCTGCAGGCCTCGGCCTGGGATGCCCCCCGATCCCAGCCCGGAGGAGGAACCCTCCAGCTCCGTTCGCTCGAGGCCGGCCATCCAGGCCTGCTGACGGCCGAGCTCGATCGCCGCTGGCTGCCTGCCCGCATGCGGCTGGAGCGCTCGGGTGGCTGGTTGGAACTGCAGGGCCAGCCTTCCCGCTACCGCTGGAGCGCCCAGGCTTTTCCGCTGCGGGGTCTGGCCGTGGCCGCCGGCCAGCCGCCCCGTTTCCGTACGTTGCAGGGCCAGCTGAGCGGTGCCGGTCAGCTGGGTCTCCAACCCCTCGGCTTTCAGGGGAACGTCGCCCTGGCCGAGCCCCTCTTCCTCGGCGTCGGTGCCCGGCGGATGCAGGCTGATGTGCGCTATCGCGAGCGCGAGTTCCGCGTCCGGGGCCTGGCGGAGACGATCGCCGGGGGAACGATCGAAACCGCCCTGGACGGCCGGTGGCAGGGCCCTTTCCGGGCCAGCTTCCGTGCCCGGGGGCTCACCACCCTGGTGTTGCGTCAGGTCACCCAGGCCCTGGGGGTCTGGCGTGGGGCCCCGGTGGCCCGTGCCGGGCAGGCCAGCGATCTGGGGTCGTTTGCGATCGAGGGGCTGGGCCGCAGTCTCCAGGATCAGTTCGCTGCCCTGCAACAGGCCCAGGCCGCCGTGCTGGGGCGGGACCAGGAGCTGCGGCAGGCCAGCCGGACCGAGCGCCTGGAACGGCTCCAGGCCCGGGTGGATGCCGATCTGGTTCTCAGCGGCCCCGATCTGCAAAGCGTCAATGCGGACCTGAAGGCCAGCGGCCATGTCTGGGAAGGACTGGCGGATCGGGACCGGGTCCTGGCCAGCGATCCGTTCCAGGTGCGGCTGGAGGGGCCGATCCGCCAGGGGTCCGGTCAGTTCAGCCTTTCCGGTCTTTCCCTCGGTCTTCTGGCCCTGCTGGCGCCCGTTCCCGAGAGTCTGCGCGGCTCCCTGGCGGTGAAGGGGCGCTACCGGCTCGGGGGAAGGCGGCCGGAGCTGGCCCTCACCCTGGCCCTGGACGATTCCTATTTCGGTCAGCGTCGCCTGGTACTAAACCGCGGCGCTGTGGAGCTGCGCGATTCGGCCCTGCAGCTGGATCTGGCCCTCCAGTCGGGCAACGCCCTCAACAGCCTCGACCTTTCCGGCACCCTGCCCCTGCAGCCCCGCAGCCGCGACCTCGAATTGCGCCTGGCCAGCCGCGGCGATGGCCTGCGGTTTCTCACCGAGCTCTCCGGCAAGTCTCTCGAATGGAGGCGGGGCAGCGCCGACCTCCAGCTGCTGGTGCGGGGCAGCCTGGCTGAACCGATCGCCAATGGCTTCTTACGCATCCGCGATGGGGAATGCCAGTTCATCGGCCAGCAGATCCGCGGGCTGCAGGCCACGGCGCTGTTTGATTTCAACCAGCTCGTGGTGCAGGATCTGCGGGCCCGGGTGGGAGCGAAGGGCAGGATCAGCGGCGAGGGACGGCTCGGCCTCTGGCGCCGTCGCTCCGACCAGCAGTCGCTTGCGGTGGAACTGCGGCAGGTGCCCTTCAGCCTGTCGCGCATCACGGCCGTCAGCGATGGCCGTCTCACCTTCGGCGGCAGTCTGCTGGCACCGGAACTGGGGGGGGACCTCACCATCCGCCAGGGCACGATCAATGCCCAGCCTGGCCAGCTGGCCAAGGCGGATGGGAACGGGCCCGCCACCGGCAGCAAGGTCGAGCCCGTGAGCTTCAACGAGCTGCTGGAGCGCAAATGGGATTTCCGGCAACCGCTGGTGCTGCTCGGGCCGGAGCAGGACTCCTCCACCAGGGCCTCGCTGGAGCGGGCCATCCCGCGGGTGCCGTGGCTGAGCTTCGATCAGCTGAAACTGAGCTTCGGCCCCGACCTGCGCGTGGTGGTGCCGAGGGTGGCCAACTTCGTCACCGGGGGCTCGCTGCGGATCAGCGGTCGTCTGGATCCCTCGCTGCGGGCCTCCGGTGTGGTGAGGCTCCTGGGGGGCCGCCTCAACCTGTTCACCACCAGCTTCAGCCTCGACCCTTCGGCCCCCAATGTGGCCGTGTTCACCCCCTCCCTGGGGCTGGTGCCCTATCTCGACATCGCCCTGCGCACCCGGATCTCCGACAGTCTCAACGTGATCTCGCCGGGGGGCTTCACCGCCGCCGGGCTTGGATCCAGCTCGGCTCCCTCGCTCGTTGATCTCTCCAACCAGAGCGGCTTCTCCTCCCTGAATCAGCTGAAGTTGATCCTGGTCACGGTGAGCGTCAGTGGTCCGGCGGACCGGATCGCCGAGACGATCAAGCTGCGCAGCAGTCCGCCGATGCCCCAGGAGCGACTGGTGGCCCTGATCGGGGGCAATTCCCTGGCCGGCCTGCGCGGTGGGGAGGCCGGCACCGCCCTGGCCACGGTGCTGGGTCAGTCGTTGCTTTCGCCGCTGCTCTCCTCCCTGAGCGACGCGCTTGGGCAGCGGGTCAGCCTGGCCCTCTATCCCACCTATGTGAATCAGGCGATCAGCACGCAGCAGGAGCTGCGTTCCCGCCGGGTGCCCCCGCAGCTGGTGCTGGGCTCCGAGATCGGCCTCGACATCACCGATCGCTTCAATGCTTCGGTGCTGGCGGCCCCGAACCGTTCCGACGTCCCCCCGCAGGTCACCCTGAAGTACCGGGCCTCCGAATCGCTCAATCTGGAGGGATCGATCGACACCCAAGGGGCCTGGCAGACCCAGCTGCAGGTGTTCTTCCGGTTCTGAACGACCGTTTCTCCCCTTCCCCCTCCCTTCCTCCTTTCGTTGCTCTCCGTGTCCGCGTCGTCTTCTGTTTCCCGCTGCGAGCCCCAGCTGATCGGCATCGACCTGGGCGGCACCGCCATCAAGTTGGGAAGGTTCAGCAATGCCGGCGAGTGTCTGGCCGACCTGGAGCTGCCCACGCCCCAGCCGGCCATGCCCGGGGCCGTGGTGACGGCGATCAGCACGGCGGTGGAGCGCCTGGATCCCGACCGCTGCGCCGACCTGGTGGGGATCGGCCTGCCCGGTCCCGCCGATGGGGCCGGCAGGGTGGCCAGGATCGCGATCAATCTGCCCGGCTGGCGGGAGGTGCCGCTGGCCGACTGGCTGGAACCGCAGCTGGGGCGTCGCGTCACCCTCGCCAATGACGCCAACTGCGCTGCCCTGGGGGAGGCCTGGCACGGCGCTGCCCGTGGTGTGGACGACCTGCTGCTGCTGACGCTGGGCACCGGCGTGGGAGGGGCGGTGCTGCTGGGGGGGAAGCTGTTTCTGGGCCATGGCGGCGCCGCGGCGGAGCCCGGCCTGATCTGTGTGGATCCGGAAGGGCCCCCTTGCCGCAGCGGCAACCGCGGATCGCTTGAGCAGTACTGCAGCCTGGCCGGGCTTGCCCGCCTCAGTTCGCTGGAGCCTGCCGAACTCGACCGCCGCGCCCGCAGCGGGGACCCGGAGGCCCTGGCAGTGTGGGCCGCCTACGGCCGCTGGCTGGGAATCGGCCTGAGCTCGTTGCTGTACGTGCTCACGCCGCAGCGGGTGTTGATCGGTGGCGGCCTCAGTGCGGCCAGTGAGCACTTTCTGCCGGCAGTCTGGCGGGAAGTGGAGCAGCGGGTGCTGCCCGTCAGCCGCGAAGGGCTGGAGATCCAACGCTGCGCCCTGGGCAACGGTGCCGGTCGGCTGGGGGCGGCCTGGCTGGCGCTGGATCGCTTGGGATGATGGCCCAATGACCACTCCGTCTCCTTCCTCTCTCCCTCCTTCGCCCCCCCAGGCGGCTGCCGTGCCGGAACCGGGGCCGGAGTTGCTGGCCCGCGCCGCTGCGGTGCGGCGGGCGGCCATGGCCCTCGGTCAGCTCGGCGATGGGGAGAGAAGCCAGGCGGTGCTGGCCATGGCCGATGCGCTTCGGCAGTCGGCCGGAGCGATCGAGGCGGCCAATCGGGAGGATCTGGAAGCGGCGGCGGCGGAGGGACTGGCTCCTGCCCTGGTGGCCCGGTTGAAACTGGATGGCGCCAAGCTGGCGGCGGCGATCGAAGGAGTCCAGCAGGTGGCGACCCTGCCCGATCCCCTCGGCCGGCGGCAGCTGCACACCGAACTGGATGAGGGCCTGGTGCTCGAGCGGGTGAGCGTGCCGCTTGGGGTGCTGGGGGTGATCTTCGAGGCCCGGCCCGATGCGGTGATGCAGATCGCCTCGCTGGCGATCCGTTCCGGCAACGGGGCCCTGCTCAAGGGGGGCCGGGAGGCCAGTTGCAGCTGCGCGGCGATCATGGCCGCCCTGCAGCAGGGTCTGGCCGCCAGTTCAGTCCCTCCGGCTGCCCTGGCTCTGCTCACCTCCCGTCAGGAAAGCCTCGGGCTGTTGCGGCTCGATGGGCTGGTGGATCTGATCATCCCCCGCGGTTCCAACGAGTTGGTGCGTTTCATTCAGGACAACACGCGCATTCCTGTGCTCGGCCATGCCGATGGGATCTGCCATCTCTACGTGGATCGCAGCGCCGACCTCGAGCAGGCGTTGCGGCTCGCGATCGACAGCAAGACCCAGTACCCCGCCGCCTGCAATGCGATCGAAACCCTGCTGGTGCATCGCGAGCGGGCGGCAGATTTTCTCTCCAAAGCGGTGCCGGCCTTCGAGGCCGCGGGGGTGGAGCTGCGCGGCGATGCCATCGCCTGCTCGCTGGGGGTGAGCAGGGCCGCCACCGAACAGGACTGGAGCACCGAATACTCCGACCTGATCCTGAGCGTGAAGGTGGTGAATGACCTCGATCAGGCGCTCGCCCACATCGCCCGCCACGGCTCCCGCCACACCGACGCCATCTGCACCACCGATGCGGCTGCGGCCGATCGGTTCCTGGCGGCGGTGGATAGCGCCGGGGTCTATCTCAACTGCTCCACCCGCTTCGCCGACGGCTTCCGCTACGGCTTCGGGGCCGAGGTGGGGATCAGCACCCAGACCCAGCCCCCCCGGGGACCGGTGGGGCTGGAGGGGCTGGTGACCTACCGCTATCGGCTGAGGGGCGAGGGCCACATCGCCGCCGACTACGCCAGCGGTGCCCGCCGTTTCACCCACCGCCCCCTGCCGCTGTGACTCAGGACCTGATCGAGGTGGAGGGATTGCGGCTGTGGTCCCATGTCGGGGTGCTGGAGCAGGAGCGCCGCGATGGCCAGTGGTTTGAGCTCGACTTCAGCCTGGGGATCGATCTGCTCGAGGCAGGCCGCGGCGATGACCTCGCAGCCAGCCTCGATTACAGCGTGGGCATCCGGGCGCTGCAGACCCTGTCCCGAACGGTCCGTTGCCTGACGATCGAGCACTACAGCGAGCAGATCCTCGATCAGCTTGAACGTTGCTATGGCCCTGTGCCGATCCGGTTGCGGTTGAGCAAATGCCGGGCGCCCATCCCCGGCTTCGGCGGCAGAGTGAGTGTGCGCAGACAGCGGCGATGGAGGTGAATCCCCCCCCCCTGGTGCTGGTGCATGGGTTGTTCGATACGCCCCGGCTGTTCGACACCCTGCGCGGCCGGCTGGCCCGCCGCAGGGATCCCTTGCTGGTCCCCCACCTGCCCCACGGTCTGGGCCAGGTTCCCCTGGCGGAACTGGCCGAGCTGCTCGGTAGTCACATCGAAGCAGCCTTCGGACCCGACCAGCCGGTGGATCTGCTGGGCTTCTCGATGGGAGGCGTGATCGGGCGGGCCTGGATCCAGCTGCATGGGGGTGCCCGCCGTACCCGCCGGTTCGTGACTGTGGCCAGTCCCCATCGGGGCACCCTGGTGGCCAGTCCGCTACCGGGACGCCTGCTGGCAGGAATCGGCGACATGAAGCCCGGCAGTGCGCTGTTGAAGCGCCTGGATCAGGACCTTGGGCCCCTGCGCCAGGTGGAGTGCTGCAGCTTCTACTGCCCCACCGATCTCACTGTGTTTCCGGGCTGGGATGCGGTGCTGCCCGTCGGCCCCACCTACCCGCTGCCGGTGTTCTGGCACAACCGCCTGATGGCGGAGCACGGGTCGGTGGATCCGGTGGTGGCCGAACTGCTGCGGCCCTGAATCAGGAGGCCACCGCCAGGCCCGTGTGGCGGATCAGGGCCTCGGCGGAGGGTTCCCGGCCCCGGAAATCCGCAAACACCTCACTCGGGTGGCGGCTGCCCCCCAGGCCCAGCACGGTGTCGCGGAAGCGGCGACCGGTGGTCCGGATCGCCTCTTCGTTGGTGAGGCCCACCTCCTCGAAGGCGCTGAACGCATCGGCGCTGAGCACCTCTGCCCATTTGTAGGAGTAGTACCCCGCCGCGTACCCCCCCGCGAAGATGTGGCCGAAGGAACAGAGGAAGGCATCTTCCTCGATCGGCTCCAGCACCGTGGTGGTGGCGGCGATCTCACGGCGCAGCTGCTCCGGGCTGCGGCCGCAGTCGGGGGTCCACTGGCTGTGGAGTCGCAGGTCGGTGAGGGCGAAGTGCACCTGGCGCAGGGTGGCGGCCCCGGCCATGAAGGTGCGGGCGGCCAGGAGCTTCTGGAATTCCTCCTCTGGCAGGGGGGCGCCGGTCTGCCAGTGGCGTGCCATGCCCATCAGGGTGGCGCGGTCGTAACACCAGTTCTCCATGAACTGGCTGGGAAGTTCCACCGCATCCCATTCCACGTTGTTGATCCCGGCCGCCTGGGGGCGTTCCACGGTGGTGAGCATGTGCTGCAGACCGTGGCCGAATTCGTGGAAGAGGGTTTCCACTTCCTGGAAGGTCATCAGGCTGGGCGTATCGCCCACCGGAGGGCTCTGGTTGCACACCAGGTAGGCCACCGGCAGCACCGGGGTGCCTTCGGGGGACAGCGAACGGCCCAGGCATTCATCCATCCAGGCTCCGCCTCGCTTGCTGCCGGGGCGGCTGTAGGGATCGAGGTAGAAGGCGGCGAGCGGCCGGTCGCTGCCGGCGTCTGCCACCTCGAAGTAACGCACGTCCGGGTGCCAGATCGGTGCCCTGCCGTCGGCCGCCACGATCCTGATGCCGAACAGGCGGTTGCAGAGGCCGAACAGACCCTCCAGAACCCGCGGCAGGGGGAACCAGGGTCGCAGGGCCTCGCTGTCGAGTTCGAAGGCCTCCTGGCGTCGCACCTCGGCCCAGTAGCTCACATCCCAGGGCTGGAAATTGTCGGCTTCCGCTGCCCCGGCGCGGGCCGCGCAGGCTCGCAGGTCCTCGAGTTCCTGGTGGGCAACGGGGTAGGCCGCAGCGCGCAGGTCCTCGAGCAGACGCTCCACCTCCGCCTCGGAACCGGCCATCTTCGAGGCCAGGCTCACCTCCGCCCAGTTGGCATAGCCGAGGCGATGGGCCTGCTCCTGCCGGAGCTGCAGGATGCGCTCGATCACCGGCCAGTTGCCCGATCCGGGTGTTTCGGCTTCGCCGGAGGCACGGCTGACGTGAGCTTTGTACACCCGTTCGCGCAGATCCCGGCGCCGGCTGTACTGCAGAAACGGGGCGTAACGAGGCATGTCGAGCCCCATCAGCCAGGGGCCCCGCTCGGGGGTGGCCTCGGCGTCGCCGGCCTGACGGGCCGCCTGGGCCAGTTGCTCCCGCAGGCTGGCGGGTAGACCCTCCACCTCCTCCGTCGTGGTCAGCCGCAGCTTCCAGGAGTTGGTGGCATCAAGAACCTGGTTGCCGAAGCGGGTGGCCAGTTCCGCCAGCTCCTGGCTGGCGGCATTGAAGGCCGCCTGGGCTTCCCCTTCCAGGCCGACGCCCCGCAGTTCCATGTCGCGTCGCTCGGCGTCCAGTACCCGGCACTGGGTGGCATCGAGGCCTCCTTGTTCCTGGAGTTGGCGCAGCGCCCGATACAGCAGGCGGCTCTGGCCGACCCGGTTGCCGAAGGCGACCACGGCCGCCTGTTGGCGGCTGTGGGCCTCCCGCAGTTCCGGGCTGTTGCAGACGCCATTGAGGTGGCCCACCACCCCCCAGCTCCACCGAAGCCGTTCGCCGAGCCGATGCAGCGGCTCCATCACCGCTTCCCAGCTCAGCGGTGCGGCGGAGGCCAGGCTCTGCTGCAGTTTGGATTCCAGTTCGTCAAGCTCCTGGCCAAGGCGAACCAGCAGAGCCGGGATGTGGCGATCGATCTGATCGGGAGTGATCGCCTCAAATTGCGGCAGGCCCTCGCCGGCCAGCAGGGCGGGTTGGGATTCCAGGGTGGCGTTCATCCGGGCAGGCACGTCCTTTCGTGCCATTTTCGGTGGCCGCCAGTGCCGCTGTGGGTTCAGCCGAAGGGAGGGAATCCTCCCAGGCTCAGGGCGATCGGAGCATGGTTGGCCAGCTCTGTGGCCAGGGCATTGGTGCTGGCTTCGTAGAGATCGATCGCCACCCGTGGCCAGAAGCCGATCACCAGCGTGGGCACCAACAGGGTGAGGCCGATCAGCAGTTCCCGCGGTTTCATGTCTCCCACCACGGCGAGGGCGGGGATACGGGGTCCGAAGAAGACGCGGCGGCAGAGGGAAAGGAGATACACCGGGGTGAGTACAAGGCCGATCGCCGCCAGCACGATCGCGATCACCCGGAAGGCCACGGTGAAGCCATCGTTGGCGGTTACGCCCAGGAACACGGTGATCTCACTCACGAAACCGCTCATGCCCGGCAGGGCCAGGGAAGCCAGCGAACTGGCCAGGAAGAAGGCGAAGGTGATCGGCAGGGCCTTAGCCAGGCCGCCCATGTTGGGAATCGAGAGGGTTTTGGTGCGTTCGTAGAAGACGCCGGTGATGAAGAACATGGCCGCGGCGATCAGGCCGTGGCTGATCATCTGCAGCATCGCGCCGCTGATGCCGAGGGCGTCGATCGCCCCGATGCCGAGCAGCACGAAACCCATGTGGCTCACCGAGCTGCAGGCGATCCTTCGCTTGACGTTGTCCTGGGCGAAGGCATTCAGGGCTCCGTAGACGATGTTGACGATGCCCAGCACCACCAGGGCCGGGGCCAGCTGGAGGTGGGCTTCAGGCAGCATCTGCACGTTGAAGCGCAGCAGGGCATAGCCGCCCATCTTCAGCAACACCCCCGCCAGCAGCATCGAGACCGGGGCATTGGCCTCTCCGTGGGCATCCGGAAGCCAGGTATGCAGCGGGAACATCGGCAGCTTCACCCCGAAGCCGACCAGGAAGCCGAGGTAGCAGAGCAGCCCGAAGGTGCCGCCCGGGGAGCGGGTGGCGAGTTCGGAAAGATTGAGGGTGAAGTGATCACCGGAGAGGGCCAGGGCCAGACCACTGAGCAGGATCAGCAGCGAGGCGGTGGCGGTGTAGAGAATGAATTTGGTGGCGGCGTACTGGCGCTGCTGACCTCCCCAGATGGCGATCAGCAGGTAGACGGGCACCAGTTCGAGTTCCCAGGCCAGGAAGAAGAGCAGGAAGTCCTGGGAGAGGAACACCAGCGCCTGGGCCGAGGCCTGCACCAGCAACAGGGCGAAGTAGAGGCGGGTCTTGCGTGAAACGTTCCAGCTGGCGGCCACGGCCAGCAGGGTGACGAGGCCGCTGAGCACGACCAGGGGGGCGGAGAGCCCATCGGCCCCGAGGGACCACTCCAGGCCCAGGGCCTTGACCCAGGGCACCCGCTCCACCAGCTGCAGGCCACTCAGGTTTCCATCGAAATGGCGGGAGAAGACCCACAGCATCAGGGCAAAATCGATCCCGAGAACAGCCAGGGCCACCGCACGGGGCAGGCTGGGGTCGTCGGGATCGCCGGGCAGCAGGGGCATCACCAGGGCCGCGGCCGCCGGCAGCAGCACGATCAGGCTGAGCCAGGGAAAGGCGGGATCAAGGAGCGATGACGTGGTGAGGGCGGTGGACGCGGCCGAGAGGGGCAGGGTGGCGTCCATCAGAAAACCGGGCTGGGGTCGATGCGGAGCGGCTCTCTGACCCGGCTGTGCAGGTTGGCCTCATCCATAGACGAATCTATCAGCTGAGTAGTTCTACTCATCGGATGTGCTAGAGGGAGGGGGTGGTGCGCAGGGGCAGAGGTTCCCAGTGGCTGCCACGGTTCTGCAGGCCGAGCACCGCCCCACGGCTGCTCACGCCTTCCTGTTCCCAGCGGCGCACCATCGCCTCGCTCACGGCTTCCGCCACCGGCGCAGGGCAGAGGGCCAGCAGCGTGGGGCCGGCTCCACTGATCACACAACCCCAGGCGCCGGCTTCCAGCGCCGCTTCCCGCACGGCCCGCCCCCCCTGGATCAGACCCCATCGGTAGGGCTCATGAATCCGGTCGTGCATGCCGTCAGCGATCAGATCCCCATTGCCGGTGCGCAGGCCCTGCAGCAGCAGGGTCAGGGCCCCGAGATTGATCACCGCATCCGCAATCGGAATGCTGCGGGGCATGGCCCGACGGGCCTCGCTCGTGCTCAGTCGGATCGAGGGAATGGCGACTACGGCGGTCACCGAAGGAGCCCATTCGCAGCGCACCACCCGCCAGCGATGGGAGGCGGCCCTGGCGGTAAGGCAGAGGCCGCCCACCAGCGATGGCACCACATTGTCGGGATGGCCCTCGATGTCGATCGCCAGTTCGAGCAGTTTTTCCTTGGTGAGCGGTTCCCCCACCAAGGCGTTGGCACCGATCAGGCCGGCCACGATCGCGGTGGCGCTGCTGCCGAGACCGCGGGCGGGTGGCACCGCCAGCCGCACCCTGGCTTCCAGGGCCACGGGCTCTTCGCCCGCCTCCCGCCAGACCCTCTGGGCCGAGCGGTACACCAGGTTGTCCGGACCACCGCGCAGATGGGCCCCTTCGGGCCCTTCGATGATCAGATCGAAGCGCTCGCCGCTGCCTTCGATCACCCGCAGTTCGAACGTGTTGCTGAGGTCGAGCGCGGCCCCCAAGCAATCGAAACCGGGTCCGAGATTGGCTGTGGTGGCCGGTACATCCACCACAACCCCCTTGCCGATCTGGGGGCAGACCATATCTGTTCCGTCGCTTCGGCTCAGTGTCCCACCCGGCCGGCTCAGGCCAGCAGCATCCTGGCCCTGCAGGCGGCGCTGAACGAGCCGATCTCCGCATCGGTCACGGCCGTCACCGGCATCGGCTCCAGCACCGTTCGCAGCCTCCCCTTGGCCAGAAAAGCCTGTTCGAACCGGTCGGACCGCAACGGCGCCAGCAACTTGGCAGCGGTGCCGCCGGCCAGCCAGATCCCGCCCCGACTCAGGCAGGCCAGGGCCAGGTCGCCGGTGACATTGCCATAGGCCTCCAGCCACAGATTCAGCGCTTCCACTGCCAGCGGCTCGCCTGCCGCTGCCGCTGCCGCCACGGCGGCAGGCAGATCGGCCTGGTCTGCGTCGACGCCCGGGTCCAGCCATCGGCTCGCCACAGACTGGAGCGGATTTTGGCCCTGGGGGTCCCGGGTGGCCAGCAGCCAGCGGGCCACATGGCCGAGTCCGGTGCCGCTCACCACCCGCTCGATCGAAACGCGCTCCAGGTGCAGATCCTGCTGCAGCCATTGCCGCAGCTGCCATTCATCTTCGTTGCGGGGCGCGAAACTGCCGTGGGCCGCTTCGCTGGCCACGGCCTGAAGTCCGTTCTCGACCGGGATCCCGATCGCCACACCCAGCCCCGTTCCTGCCCCCAGGATCAGCAGCGGCGCAAAGGCCTCCACCGTGCCATTGCGGATCACGGCCCGCTGATGGGGCTGGAGATGGGGCAGGCCGTAGATCAACACGGCGAAATCATTCACCAGTTCCACCCGGTCGATGCCGGTGGCTTCGGCAAGATCCGCCTCACTCAGCTGCCAGTGGAGGTTGGTGAGCTTGGCTTTTCCCCCCTGCACCGGCCCGGCCACCGCGAAGCAGGCCGCCTCCGGCCGGCCTGGGTTGCGCGCCACCTGGTCCGCCAGGAAATGGACCACCATGCTGGCCAGGTCCGGCCACTCGGCCGAGAGATAGCGCTCACCGGCGATCTGCTCGAGCTGCCCTCCCCTGGAGCGGTAGAGGCTCAGCAGGGTCTTGGTGCCGCCGATGTCACCTGCCAGCAATGTGGTCATGTGCGTGTGGTCATGGAGTGGTGGCGGCAAGACCCAGATCTGCCCTGCGCTGCTGATTGGCGGTGGCGCTGGCGGCCAGGAGCTCGGCGATCCCCACACTGCCGAGGTCTCCCTGGCGGCGACTTCGCAGGCTCACCTGGCCGGATTCGGCCTCCTTGGCCCCGATCACGCCGAGCACCGGAATCTTCTTCTGCTCGCCGTTGCGGATCAGCTTGCCGAGTCGATCACCGCTGCGGTCGATCGAGGCCCGCACCCCCCCTGCCCTGAGTTGCCCGAGGAGCGTCTCGGCAAAGGGCAATACCTCATCGGTGACCGGCAGCAGCCGGATCTGTTCCGGGGCCAGCCAGAAGGGGAAATCGCCGGCGTAGTTCTCGGTCATGATCCCGAAGAACCGCTCCAGCGAGCCAAAGATGGCCCGGTGAATCATGATCGGGCGCTGCCTGGAGCCATCGGCGGCCACGTACTCAAGATCAAACCTTTCGGGCAGGTTGAAGTCGAGCTGGATCGTGGAGCACTGCCACATCCTGCCGATCGCATCCTCGATCTTGAGGTCGATCTTGGGGCCGTAGAAGGCGCCACCGCCCTCATCGATCTTGTAGGCCCAGCCCTTGCGGTTCAGCGCCTCGATCAGGCCCTGGGTCGCCAGCTCCCAGACGGCGTCCTCGCCGATCGATTTTTCCGGACGGGTGGAGAGGTTGATCTCGTAGCTGCGGAAATCAAAGGTGGAGAGGATCCGCTCGGTGAGATCGAGGATCGCCAGGATCTCATCACTGATCTGCTCGGGCAGGCAGAACACGTGGGCGTCGTCCTGGGTGAAGCCGCGCACGCGCATCAGCCCATGCATCACCCCAGGCCGTTCGTAGCGGTACACGGTGCCGAGCTCGGCCCAGCGGATCGGCAGTTCCCGGTAGCTCCTGAGTGTGCTGGCGTAGGTGAGCACATGGAACGGGCAGTTCATCGGCTTGAGCTGGTACTCCCGCTCATCCACCTGCATGGGGCCGAACATGCTCTCGGCATAGAAGTCGAGGTGGCCTGAGGTCTTCCAGAGGCTGATGTCGGCCACGTGGGGGGTGTAGAGCAGCTCGTAGCCCGCCTCGAAGTGCAGCTCCCGCCAGAGGTTCTCGATCAGCAGACGCATGCGGGCGCCGCGAGGGTGCCAGAACACCAGGCCGGCGCCGGCCTCATCCTCGATCGAGAACAGATCCAGATCATTGCCGAGGCGGCGGTGGTCGCGCCGCAGGGCTTCTTCCTTGCGCCGCTGGTATTCGGCCAGCTGCTCGGGGGTCTCCCAGGCGGTGCCGTAGATGCGCTGCAGTTGCGCCTTGGTTTCATCGCCGCGCCAGTAGGCACCGGCCACGCTTTCCAGCTCAAACGCCTTGGCGTTGAGCTCGCTGGTGTTGGCCACGTGGGGGCCGGCGCAGAGGTCCCACCACTCCTCGCCGAGGGTGTACAGGGTGATCGGCTCCTGGATGCCGGCCAGGATCTCCAGCTTGTAGGGCTCATTCTGGGCCTTGATCTTCTGCTCCGCCTCGGCCCGGCTCACCTCGAGGCGCTCGAGCGGCAGCTTTTTATTGATGATCCGGATCATCTCCTTCTTGATCGCCTTGAGATCGGCTTCGGTGAAGGGATCGGGGCTGTCGAAGTCGTAGTAGAAGCCGCTTTCGGTCCAGGGGCCAATCGTCACCTGGGCCTTGGGGAACAGCTTCTGCACCGCCATCGCCATCACGTGGCTCATCGAATGGCGGATACGCAGCAACTGCTCGCTTTCGCTGGTCTTCGGCAGGTGAATGGCGCTCCCTCCGTCCGGGGCGGCGCTGCCGCTGAGGGTGATGTTCCCGGAGGACGCTGCTGCAGGCACGGGAATCCGCAAGTGCTCAACCTTGATCCTACGCAGGAGAATCCAGGCCATGCCTAGGCTCCGCCCGTGACCAGCAGCTCCCCGCTCCGCCCGTCCGTACCCCGGGTTCCTTCGTTGGAACGACGGAGCGTGGCGGTGGCGTATCTGCTCTGGGCCCTTTCCCTGGTGGGGCTCTGCGGCATTCATCGCTTCTACAACCGCAAACCCCTCTCCGGCACCCTCTGGCTGGTGACCTTCGGCTTCTGTGGCATCGGCCAGGTGGTGGATCTCTTCCTGATGCAGGGAATGGTGGAGCAGGCCAACCAGCCCCTCTTGCTGCAGGAGGCTTTGGCGGCCCAGCAGGCCGGCACCCTGCCGCCGGTGGAGCGTCAGCTGCTGGCCCTGGCCCGCAAGGTCGGGCCCAAGGGCTTCACGATCAACGACGCCCTGCTGGAACTCCAGCTCCCCCACAGCACCGATGCCAGGGCCGTGCAGGCGGAAATCGAACGGCTGCTCCACGCCGACCTGCTCGATGTCGGCAACGACGAACGGGGCCGGGTGGTCTACCGGGAGCCGTGAACCCTCACCGGCTCAGGGGCATGGGCCTGGCTGCGGGCCTGGCGGTGGTGGCGGCCAGGGCCTGGGGAGCGCTTCCCCTGCCCCTGTGGAGCTGCCCCTATCGCCATCTCACCGGGCTGCCTTGTCCCACCTGTTATTTGACCCGTTCGGTGCTGGCCAGTTTCCGCGGCGATCTGGTCGGCGCAATGCGCTGGCACGCCCTGGGCCCCCCTCTGGTGGCAACAGGGTTCTGGCTGCTCTGGCAGCAGCTGGTGCGGGGTGTATCGCCCGATTCGCCCAGAGCACGGCAGTGGGCGGCGGTTCTGGGGGTCGGGGCCCTGGGCTACTGGTTGGTGCGGCTGCTGGTGCCGGCCCTCAGGCCGTGAGACCGCCGCGGCGTTGACGTTCGAGTTCGGCGCCGTAGAAGGCCAGGAGCTCCTCCACCCGCTTCACCGGCTGCCCGTAGAAGCTGCCGCCATGGCTGGCGGGAAGGGAGGCCCATTCCCTGGCCAGGCGGGCCAGCACCGTTCGGTTGAGGCCGAGTCGGTCGAATTCCTGCAGAGCCCCCCGCTTTTCCATCAGATAGAGAGCGGCCTGGTCCTGGCTGGAGGGCCCGAAGTTTTGCAGACCGAGGCGGAGCGATGCTTCCCTCCAGGTGCCCGGCAGGAACTGATAGGCACCGGCCGCGGCACTGGTGTAGCGCTTCTGCACCGTGATCTCCGGATGCCGTTCCAGGTTCTGGAAGCGGCCGCCGCCATAGAGCACCCGGTACCCCTCCTCGCTGCCGTCGATCCAGGTGCCTTCGGCGTAGCGGATCGTGTTGAGCAGGGCCCTGCGCTCTGGGGTGATCCGGTAGAAGCCCGACGGTTCGGCAGCGGGGGCGGTGCTGAGGGAAGGCTGGTTCTGCCTCGCTGCGCCGGGGGAGCCGTGCTGCGGTTGCGGCTCGTCCATCACCGAAGAAAGCAGACGGGGCTGGCCGACCATCGGCAGCACCAGCAGCAGGGCAGCGGAACAGAGCGGACCGGAGGGCAGGGCGGCGGGGCGAAGCAGAGGAAGCAAGGGCAGGTGCGGAACAGGGGATGAGCAAACCCTGATGGCCGTACCCCTGCCGCTGCCACCCCCCCGGGACCGGCTCTGGACAAGCGGGACCCGCTGTGCCACCGAAAGCTGTCCGCGACGGGACTCGGTTGGGATCGCTGTGAGGGACTGGAGCTGCGGCCGTCAGGCCTCGGGGGGTGGGCCGGCTTGTCAGCAATTCCCCATCTGCAGGGATTGATCAGCTGGGCTGATCAATCCCGAAGCGATTGTTAAGGGCTGTGGCTCGCCTGCGCCGCGGGCTGTTGCTCAGTGGCGCGGCAGAAAGCCGAGTGCCTTGTGCACCCTGGCCAGGGTGTCGGTGGCCACCTGGCTGGCCCGCTCGCGCCCCTGCTGGAGCACCTGCTCCAGGCCGGTCGGATCTGCCCGCAGTTCGGCGTAACGCTGCTGCACGGGTCGGAGGGCCTCCACGGTGGCCTCCGCCAGCAGCGGCTTGAACGAGCCCCAGCCCATGGCCGCGCATTCTGCGCCGGCCTCGGCTCGACTCCTGCCGCTGAGCAGGGCGTAGAGGCCGAGGAGGTTGTCGGCCTCGGGGCGCTCCGGATTGCCGAATTCCAGTCCCATCACCGGGTCGGTCTTGGCCCGTTTGATCTTCTTGGTGATCAGTTCGGGGGGATCGAGCAGGGTGATCCGGGACCCCTCGTTGGGATCGCTCTTGCTCATCTTGCTGCGCCCATCGGTGAGGCTCATCACCCTGGCCCCCTCCCGCAGGATCAGGGGTTCGGGCACCTTGAGCACGGGCAGCGGTTCACCCGCTGCATCCTTGGGTCCGAATCTGGCGTTGATGCGCTGCTGGGCGATGTCCCGGGCCAGCTCCAGGTGCTGTTTCTGGTCTTCCCCCACCGGCACCAGGTCGGCGTCATAGAGAAGGATGTCCGCCGCCATCAGCACCGGGTAGTCGAGCAATCCAGCGGAGACGTTGTCTCCCTGTTTGACCGCCTTCTCCTTGAACTGGATCATCCGCTCCAGCCAGTTGAGGGGGGTGACGCAGTTGAGGAGCCAGCAGAGCTCGCTGTGGGCGGCCACGTGGCTCTGCACGAACACCGTGGAGCGGGCAGGGTCGATGCCGCAGGCCAGGTAGAGGGCGGCGGTGGTGAGGGTGTCCTCCGCCAGCCGGGCCGGGTCATGCGGCACCGTGATCGCATGCAGATCCACGACGCAGAAGAAGGTGTCGTGGGTTTCCTGCAGCTGGACCCAGTTGCGGATCGCCCCGAGCCAGTTGCCCAGATGCAGTGCTCCGGTGGGCTGAACCCCGGAGAGAACCCGCGGCCGTGCGTCGGTCATGGAGGGGGATCAGGCTTCGGCAGCTTCGCTGGACGAGCCTGCCTCGAGGCTTTCGGTGGGCTCGCTCGGCGATTCGATGGCTGTCTCCGCAACGCCGCTGGTCTCCGCATCGCCGCTGCTCTCCGCAACGCTGCCGGTCTCGGCGACGTTCCCGGCTTCAGCATCGAAGGCGGCTTCAGCATCGAAGCCGGTCTCGGCATCACCGGCGGCCTCGGGCACCTCAGCAACCTCAGCAATCTCAGGCGCTGCGGCCACGGGGCGACTGGGTCGGGCAAAGGGATCCACCCGGGGTCCCCTTCCCCCGCCGGAGGCACCACCGCGGGGGGCATCACCGCGCTCGCGACGGCGGTCACCACCACCACCAGGCCCGCGGGGAGCGGGGGGGCGCCCGCCGCCCTGGGCGCGGTGCTGGGCCACGATCTCATCGAGCTGGCCGGCTTCCAGCTGCTGGGCCAGGGTGCGCAGGCTGAAGCCCAGCACGGCCACGGTGGAGCGGAGGCCCAGGGCCTCCTGCAGGGCACGGGCCGCCTGCATCTCGTTGTCGCTCAGGCGGATCCGGAAGCCCCCGGCATCGCGGTTGCCGGAAGGGCGGGGGCCACGGCCGCCCTCTTCCTGGCGGGCTGAAGGGAAGGAATTGTTGGTTTCGTCGGCCATTGCCGCAGCCTGGAGTCAGGGGCAAGTGTGGCGCATCGTCCCCTCATCCCGGTCGGCATTCGGACACAGCCAGCGGAGTTGGTGGGGCTCCCTCCCGCCATCGGACCTGCCCCCATCGGACCTGCCGCGTGAAAGAACCAGCAGAGGGACCGGTCGGGGCCTGCGCTCCTCAAAGCTGCGGCGATAGGCCTCGATCAGCTCCAGGTAATCCGCGAGCGACCAGTGGTGACCGCCCGTCTCCTGCACAGACCAGAGCCGCAGCTGGGCCTCACGGCAGGCTTCGGCACCGAATTCCTCCCAGCACAGTTGCTGGGCCTGCCAGTCCGGCCGCCCGGCCGCCACCTGCTCTCGGTACCGCACCAGCTCCGGTGCCTCGCGGCTGGCATCCGGCGGCAGCACGAGCAGAAGGTCCTGCACCGGCACCGGCGACATCCGTAGCCAGCAGCGGTCATGCAGCAGCACCGGCAACCTGCCATGCCAGTGACGGGCCGCCTCAATCTGGGCCCAGCAGGCCTCCACCAGCGCCGTCTGGCTCGCCGTGAACGTGATCGCCGCGGTCGTTCCGCTGCCCCTGCGGGTTGCTCTCGGCTCAGCCTTGCCCATGGATTGTTGGTGCGGAGGCCATCCGGTACTTCCATCCTGCCGTGTTTCCGCCTTCAGCGGCCGCGATGCGGACACCACCCTCTGCTGGATGGCTGAAAACCCCTTCGGTTGAGCTAAACAGGCATTGCCTCTGGAAAGCACGGTGAACAGCGAGGTCCGCCGCCCCAAGATTCCTTTCCTCCAGCCAGGCCTGGTGCTGGCCGGTTCGCTGGTGCTCGGCGATGGTCTGCTGCATCTGGCCCATCTGGATGGGGTCGCTGCGGTCGGCGTCGGTGCCCTGGCCGGAGGCTGGTGGCTGCTTTCCGGTCGCCGTCGCCCTGCCACGCCTCGGCTGCCCGCAACGATCCAGGGTTGGCTCGATCGTTGCGAGTCGGTGCTGCAGCAGTTCGATCGGCTGGAGTCGGAGCCCGGTGAGGGACAGCCCGCCCGCCGACTTGCCCTGACCCGGCTGGAGGAAGAGCGTCGTCGCCCCGGCCCAGGGGTGGCCCTGGTGGGGTCCCGGCCGATGGACACCGCCCATCACCCCCAGCTGACGGCCGCTCTGCGCAACTCACAAGGTCTGAGATTGCTGTGTGGTCACGCCCTGCCGGCCTCCAGCTCGGACTGGTGCTGGCCGGAGGATTTCGAGGCCTGCGATGCCTTCCTTTATCAACTGCAACTGCCGCTTCAGGCCGCGGATTTGCGCTGGCTGGAGTCCATCCCTGCGGGCCTCCCCCTCTGGCTGCTGATCGAGACCGGACCCGGCAGTGCTCCAGAGCAGCGGCTCGCCGAATTTCAGAGCCAGTGGTCGGGGGCGGCCACCGAACGCCTGCTGCTCTGGGATGGCGGCAGCGAGAGCCTCGCCGCCTCTCTCAGCCCGATGGCGGCCTGGCTGTCCCGCCAGGCCCTGGCCCTGCGCCAGGCCACGGCGTTGCGGCGCCTGGAGAGACTGCACGGCCGCTGGCAGGCCGAGCTCGAGCAGCTGCGCCGGCGGGAATGGCAGAAACTTCAGCAACGCACCCAGTGGCTGGTGGCTGCCGGGGTGTTCGCCAATCCCCTGCCCACGGTGGACCTGCTGGTTCTGACCGCCTCCAATGGCCTGATGCTTCAGGAGATGGCCCGTCTCTGGGACTGCCCCTGGGATGGGGAGCAGCTTCGGGCTGCAGCAGCGGAGCTGGGCCGTGCCGCCCTCACGATGGGGGTGGTGGAGTGGAGCAGCCAGGCTCTGGCCGCTGCGGTGAAGCTCCACGGGGCCACCTGGCTGGTGGGGGGCACGCTGCAGGCCCTGAGTGCGGCCTATCTGACCCGGGTGGTGGGCCATGCCATGGCCGACATGCTGGCCCTCTCGGCAGGTGTCAGCGAGCCGGATCTGGAGGCGATCAAGCGGCAGGCGCCGTTGCTGGTGGCCCGGGCGGCCGAGGCGGAGAAACTCGACTGGAATGCCTTTCTGCAGCAGGGTCTTGGCTGGATTCAGCAGCAACTGCGGGAGACAGGCAGCACGCCGATGCTTGATTCAACTTCATGATTGCTGTTAAGTATTTTTAAGAAGCCAAAATCTTTTCTGCGAGCATCGGGGAGATGTGGGCTTCTCCTTAGCCTTGTATCACCTCTCTTTTTGAGAGGTCCTACATGTCCTCCTCCTCCATGACCACTGCCATTCGCAGCGGCCGCGCTGGAAGCTGGGAAAGCTTCTGCCAGTGGATCGCCTCCACCAACAACCGGATCTATGTCGGTTGGTTCGGTGTGCTGATGATCCCCTGCCTTCTGGCCGCCACCATCTGCTTCATCGTTGCGTTCATCGCAGCCCCCCCCGTCGACATCGACGGCATTCGGGAACCCGTTGCCGGCAGTCTGATCTACGGCAACAACATCATCTCCGGCGCTGTCATCCCCAGCAGCAACGCCATCGGTCTGCACTTCTACCCCATCTGGGAAGCCGCCAGCCTCGACGAGTGGCTGTACAACGGCGGTCCGTATCAACTGGTGGTCTTCCACTTCCTGATCGGCATCTCCGCCTATATGGGTCGCCAGTGGGAGCTTTCCTACCGGCTCGGCATGCGCCCCTGGATCTGCGTCGCCTACAGCGCGCCGCTTTCCGCCGCCTTCGCCGTGTTCCTGATCTACCCCTTCGGTCAGGGCTCCTTCTCGGATGGCATGCCCCTCGGCATCTCCGGCACCTTCAACTTCATGCTGGTGTTCCAGGCCGAGCACAACATCCTGATGCACCCCTTCCACATGCTGGGTGTGGCCGGTGTGTTCGGCGGCAGCCTCTTCTCCGCCATGCACGGCTCCCTGGTGACCTCCTCCCTGGTGCGTGAAACCACCGAGAGCGAGTCCCAGAACTACGGCTACAAGTTCGGCCAAGAGGAAGAGACCTACAACATCGTGGCTGCC